>Ga0116227_10001476_pt1 | contig 52381 bp, 43 predicted proteins | sample S1TSphgellanicum_FD_89693 | JGI IMG/M metagenome (GOLD analysis project Ga0116227, IMG submission 89693) | Host-associated microbial communities from peat moss isolated from Minnesota, USA - S1T2_Fb - Sphagnum magellanicum MG | ecosystem: Host-associated > Plants > Peat moss > Unclassified... | reverse complement strand
TTTTTTCTTTTTATTTTATTTTTTTTTTTTATTTTATTGTTTTTTACTTTTTAATTTTTTTATTTCTTAATTTATTTTATTGTTTTTTTTTTTTATTTTTTTTTTTTTTTTTTTTTTTTTTTTTTGGAGTTTTCAGTTTTACAAAGGAATTAAAATTATCAATTCTGATTTGCTACTGGGAGTTATTCTGAATCAAATTTGTAGCTACATTTTATCATCCTTAATCTGGTTTTTTTGCTAAGAAGTGTTATTTTAAATCTAATTCATAGCAACATGCTATCTTAGGGAATCGAACCCTGACCAGAAAAGGCCTAGCCCATTCCAACATAAAGTCTAGTCTCAAAAAAAACTCATTAGTCAATAATTATATAGAATGTAATGCAAAGAAAAATCCTTGTAAACCCAAAGGAAAAGGTTGGATGTACATTCCAAAGAACCATACATCATGGAAACAAAGGCCAATATCTTCACTTTGCTAATCAAAATACAACCAACTAGTTGTTGCTCCCTACAAACCATATTAAGATTCCAAATCAATTTAACATACCTCAATGCCCACATTACTATCTATTATCCAAAAATCCAAATGCTAGACAAGTATTAGAAATAAAAGAAAGATAGATATTAGGAAGGATACAAATGAAAAAATAGCTTGCAAGTTGATAGTAGCTCAAGCATCAACCTTTTGCACCATATCGAATTTTGTTGTCTTTCCAATTTTGAATAGCTACTCCAGAAGGAAAGTTCTACAAAATGAAGAGCTTTTGGCTTAACATATGAATGACAAGTTCCAAATGCATGGTTAATTGATTTTTTAATTTTGTTTTCATGAAGTTCAACATAGAAAATCAACGTTCATTTTCAACAAAACCAATTACTTGCACAATAGCAAGTTCAGCCAACTTAACATACTTTAGGATTTTATTTTACAAAATTTGGGAAAAAGTAAAGGTTTTCCACAACTTAATGACTGGGTTGACATCAAATTGTTTTTGCAGTGCCAACTTAGCATTGTTTGTCATGTTAAACATAAATCGAAATCTTTAAAAGTCAAAAGTAGTAGCTGAAAACAAGATAAGAACCCATATCTCATCAAGTCTTACATGTTTAGGTTGATAGAAGGTCGTTTTGATGATTGCTGAATGAACATTGAACCTTTTTTATGTTATGGTTACAACCAATATTGTGGGTAAAGAATACCCAATGCATCCATAAAATCTTGAACATGGAACCGACCTTGTAATTTTGTAATAAGTTAAATGGTAGCTTTTTGACATTGTTGTTTTACATATGCAACAACATTTCCATATACCTCCCCTATAAAAAAAATTGATGCCCCAATTTGATTTAGAGATGTTGCCCACATGTGTTGCCACATGGAATGTATCGCCTCTAACATCGGCATCATTGTATTCAAGCCCAATAAAGTTCCCACATTAGTCAACAAAAACAAATTATATTTAGCAAAAGGTACTATGAGTGCATCCAAAGCCATTTTCATGAGAAGAATGCAATATTTAAACAAGCCACATTTGACAAGACTAATCATAGAGATTCATCTTGTTTTAATGTTCCATAGAATATTGTTGCCTTTAATTTTCATTATCTCTATTAGTTAGGTAAACTCCAAATGTTTTTTGGGGCTATGATTGAAATAACCATACATGCATTGTAATAGATTTTTAATGCAAGAATTCAAAGGTAGGTTGAAAGGGTTTATATTGTGTGTAATACAATGTACACCAATAACAAATGGAACATATTGATGTTGGATCTGGATTGTCACTCTTAATCTAAAGCCTTGGAAGGTGTTGACCCCATCAACATTGAAACACACCAACTTTGAAGCCAAATCTTCTTACTTCAAATTTATTTGTGTCATCAAGGAATTCATGATCAATAAAATCAAGCTATCAACAGTAGATTTAAAAAGTGTTTGTTACACATTCAATAATAATGATATTCAACCCTAATCCTACGCAATGTAGCCATGCACACTTACCCAACTTGTGTTATCCATGGTTGTGACCTCATCGTAGGTAAGAAAAATAAAGTTGGAATTTTGGACAACAAATTTAGTAACCTTTAAATTTTCATTCTGTATGTATTTTGTAATTTCCTAACCGGCCCCATCAAACCAATGTTTATTGGGATTAGATCAAAACTTCAAAAATTCATACAACGGCTATAAATCTTCATAATTAGTCATTGGTATACCTTTATTCAACAAGTTGAAAGTTACAAATTGAACAAGTTTTTGCTTGTCCTCCACTACCTTACCACTATTCAGCTATTAAAAAACAGTTGGTGTAAAAAACTAAGTATAATATATTTCATTTTTAACATGCATACATTTTGGATCCATGATCCACTTACCATTAGAACCCTTCTTTTTACCTACATTTTTTCAATAGAATCTCACTTAACAACCAAATTTTATTCCCTTCTTTCAATTTTGGTACAACATGACATCCCACAACAAAACCCAACCCAACATCATTAAAAATGGGTTTTGCCCATGGTGTTTTTGTAGCCTAGATCTCTTGAAATTTGTAGTTAACATCAACAACATTTTTATGCTTTTGGGGAGAAACACATTCATTGTCAATATTTATGACAATAGTTTCAAGTAAGGCATCTAGATCTAAAACAAATATTTTAGGTGAAGAAGACTGTAGTTAAAGGGCATGAGGAAAGGTTTTTTGCTCACCATTGTTGTTGGATTCAAGTACGTTGCAAGAAACATGGCTAGAAGTGGGGGGTATGAGATTTTCTATAGGGATTTGAGCACCAAAGAAATATTTAAACTTGAAATTGTTTAATAACATTAAATGAGCCATGCTTTAAAGAAAACCAACAAGCAAATTAACTAACAATAAAACCTTGATTCAAACACTAGTCAAGATTTAGGACCAAAATTTTTACTTCAAATTTTTGTAATCATTATGACCAATGCACGATGATTTCACAATGATGGCATGGTGAAGAGTAACTTGTTACACAAATCTAAATACTTGTGCTAATAATCAAAAACCAGAAATCATTTGCATCCAAATCTAAATACATGCACCAATCGTAATGAAACAAAACCCAAAGTCACTTGTGCTAATCATGATGAAACATAACCGAAATAATTTGCATCGAATAGATGTTACAACTATCACTCATAACATACATTGTGTAATGTGCACACAATGTGCATTGCGCACACACAAAGTCACAATGCAAAACCTCAACAAACACACATCAACACATCAAGGAGAAAATAAATCATTTTAACACATTGAAATATAAGAAGTGAAATGAAAGCACAAGTGCATTTGAACTTTAAAGGTTTAAAAACTTCCTGAATGTGCAAAGGTTTGGTTGCAACTCACAAGCTGAAAGCGCTAAGCTCAAAACTTTAGCCTCCAACAACTTTCAAACACACAACTTTAATTTGCGACTAATTATAATGTTGTTAATCATGATTCACTACTCAATGGCTCATTGCTAAAGTTTCGATATGAACTATTTTCACTAATGAAAATAAACAGAAATGCCAACTCCAAGTTGTCGAGCCCCAACATTCCTTGTTGAAAGCTTCAAGATTCAAAATGCACATTGCACAATGTTAATAGTTAGTATTTATGAGAATCTAGGCATGGCGAAACGAGATTTTGACTTAGTGTTAGTTGCGAAATCAACAAATTACAAGCCTAAGACCTAACAATCAATGTTGATCTTAAGTGAAGGTTGTGCAAATTGTCATTTCTTGGGAGGGGGGGGGTTTGGTGAAAGGGCAATGTGTGCCCTATTGTTGTTTTCATCATCACAACATTACAAAACTAGGGGTTCTTTTTATGAAATTGGGGAAGGGGAAAAAATATATATTTGTGGGATTCATTGGTTCACATTTTAGGTTAAAAAACAGTGAAATTTTGTCAAAAAAAAACATTGGTATCCATTATGTGTGATTTTAAATATATTAATATGGCAAATAATTACATTTTGAAATTACATTTGTGTTTTAATAATTTAATATGCAAATTGAAATATGCATTTAAATTTTTGTGAGATATTATATAGTTTATTTATTAAAGAAAATTTGAAATTTAATTTCAAAATAAACCTTTGTTTTTCCCCTATAAAATGTCAAGACTAATTTTGCCATGCTTTTGCGTCAAATTTTGTTTATATTTTATCTCCAAAAAAAATTGGGGCCTTTCAACAAATTATAGTCTCCAAAGAACATTTTCAACATTTTCATAATCCCTTTGTGCACATGAATTTCATACCTTGCATTGTACACATATTAAGAAATGAAATTTGTAATGAATTTTGTATATTAACATTGTTTGTTTCATTTTTTATTGTTAAAAATATATATTTTTAGACAAAAGAATAACAATGTTGCAAAATTTTTGCTAATTGAATTCATTAAATATTATTTCATCCTTTTGAAATATTTCTTCAATTTGTTTAATTGGACAATTATGAAGTGGACATTTTATACTTAGGGATACCCTACTACCTAGGCATGTCCAACACTAATTATATTATTTTCAAAAAAGTTGAATTTTTTGAATTTTTTTTTTACAAATAACAAAAAAATTGTGAAGGGAATTATGAATTTTCAAGAATATTCTATTTGTCAATATGAAAATCTCAAAATCAGTTAATTATTTGACAAACATGTGTCAAAGGGGCATATATGAGGGCATTGTTTTACCTTACTAAATGCATAGTTGCCAACTTGACTAACACCAACATTATTATCAAACATTTTCAAATTGGTAAGAAACAAAAATAAATGATGGGTATGAAACAATGAACATGAAGATGGAATCTATATATTAAATGTAGGGTTTAGGTTGGTTTTTGTCTTTTAAAATTAATGAAAATTTTAATCCTTGTATGAATTGCACTCAATTTGTTTTTTGTCACCAAATGGCAAAACTTCTAGAGGTGTTTTAATTTTTGCATATGTGCACAAAAAAAACACCTCCAACAACTTCATGATTTTCACACACATTCAAATGCTTTCACAATTCCAACAACTTGTTCACATTTCTCACACTCACATTCAAATGTTTTTACAAGTTCCAATGACGGAAGAACTATTTAAATGGGGTTCTTTGCAAAAAGTTTTGTATGTCATTTCTACATGACCATTTCAGTCATATGGTTATCCCTGTACCATTCCAAAAACATTTCAAAAATAACTACCTCATTTTCAAGCTTATCTACGTCATAACTACTTCCTTTTCCTATTAACTTTCATAATAACTATCTCCCACTTTTCCTAATAACTTCCTCCATATTATAACTACCTCACTCCTTTTTTTATCCACCAACATGGATTTAAAAAAAACAAATTAAGATATGCCTTTCATGTCCATGAAATGTATATTAATTTAAATTAAATTTGACATTGACATAAATACTTGAAAACATAAGAAAAAATTGAAGTAGTTGATCATCACTGTTGGCGTGCAGCAATGAGGAGCTCAAATGGATAGATTTTCTTATAAATGTGATGAAATGTACTCACAATAGAACTCATTCACATTGTACAATTGTCGTAAAACTAGACACTCATGTGTAGTAATAAAAGAAAATGCACTTAAGTATTGCCCACTGTGCTCACAGAAATGCCTTCTTCTGCCAGCCAGCCTCGTTTATATTTGTAAGGTACAAGGTAAAGCCCAATTGCAGGGACATTGCCAAAAGAAGGAGCCTTGCTGAGTACCTTGCATCCAAAACATATGGAACATTTTGGGAATGTCCTGCACCCATGGGTTTTACACATCACAAAGCACAAGCCAAAGGTTATCTTGAACCTAAACACAAGTAGACCATGTAGCTTAGGAGGGGGGGGGTTTCTTCTGGGTACTCCTTAAGAGTTGGCAAATAGTGTGCACAGCACATAGTGAACAACTCTTTGGCCTTTCACCAAAGGATACTGAGGGAACTGGGTATAAATAGCAGCATATCTATCTCTTAAAAGTGGGAAGGATAGGGTGAATGCATAGTGAACAATTACTTCACATTTTGCTAAAGTATACCTGGCACAAGGGACAAACACCACCATACTTATCCCTTAAGAGTGGGAAGGATCTTACATCTAAGAAAACCCTATGAAAATGGCATCCTCCAAGACTCAAAGCTTTTCACAAGTCCAGGTATCTGGCAGTTAGTGGCACTGAGTTGCAGAACACCTAACAAGTGGTGAAAGGAGTGAGACATGTAGGGGGAGATCTGTGTTAGTAATGGCAATAGCTGGACGTCATTGGTTGTCATTAGAAATCCTGGATTTGAAGTGTAAATCTTCCTTTCAAAGGCAAGGGTTATGGCTTGACTACAAGACAATGATGGGTTACCCAACAAATTGCCTCTCACTTCAAAGAAGTCGAAAGGGCCATGACCCATATGAGAAGCATGTCAAACTACCACAATTCAAGAGGTGGACTCAATCTCAATCATCTCCTGTGCATCACAATGACATGATTGATCCATGTACACCACTTGTGAACAAGTAAGACCTCTTCACAATTGCAAATTGTCTTGGAGGTGATGCTCCATTATAGACTTTGATCAATCTTGACCTGAATTGGTTAGAAATATTGATGAATAGCTTGGCCTTCAGCGTCTTCACTTGCAGTCCTGATCTCAACACAGCTGCAGGTTGACATGGGGGACAGTTTGAGGTCGGTCCCCTGTAGCATATGTCCAGTACCAAACTTAGCGACATATAAATACACAAACCAATCCCCATGCTCTGACACAGCATGATGGACACACCCATGACTGTTATGACATCTTGCTTCAATTCCTCCATCAATAGAAACTGCCACCATTTTGACTAGCAGGAATGACAAAGAGTGTTGCTAAGTGTTGCAATCAGGAAACTCCAGACAGTTATCCCATTCCAATGTACAGTCACTCCTTTGAAAGGAAAGATAATGTATCCTAGTCCTCAGAAGGTGGCAATCCTATCTGTGATTAGAAGGGTATTCAAATGGAATTTTGTTGAGGCCCCAAGAATAAAATTTGCAGAAAAGCAATTAATGTGCATCACCACATCATGCAACCAACTCACAGGTCTGCTGTTGAGTTGGAATCAGAAGCTGAAGACTTCCGGGAGTCTAATTGCATTGTGACAGGGCCGTCATTCACTAGGTGTACCTATGTGCATCCAAAGCATGAGTAGTGTGTCAGAAATTCATTTGTGTACTATTGCTTCAGAAGCATAACTTCAGCAACCACATGTTACCTTGACAAACTATACTGAATGCACTGTAACAATTGAATAAGAAAGATCCATTCTCATAAACAAAAGTAACAATTTTCCCTCAGGGAGACTGTAGAGACAACCTGCATCATAGCTCCAAAGAGTCCATCTGCCAGGATCCCAAAGAGTAGTGATCCAGAGCCACAGAGATTGAAAGATGTCAGAATATCTGTGTACTAGACATGGACTCATCACAAAGAGGCAGCAGAGAGACATCAGTAAAAAATTCCTGGATTCTAGATGAAACTACCCAATGACCGTGAGCATACTGGATAGCAGCAGGGTCCATGAAATGTTGCTGCAAAGCAATTGCACCTTACACTAGAAGAACAAAAGGAGGATCTAGGAAGCTAAAGCACATTCAACATTGCAGCAAATATCCAAGGAGAACAGATTACCTTTCACAGCATCAGGTCTGTAAGCTTTGGAGAATTTCTGCACAATAGCCTCATAGAATGGTTTAGCTTGTTGTGGGGGCATTGCCACATGAAAGTCAGGCTTGTTGCCCTTCAACACTCCGTACAATGTAAATTGACTCACTGCACTGACCAATCCAACAGGTCAAAGATCATTGTGAATTCCTGCACAAAACCTTAATCATCAACTGCTGACCTTAAGCTAAATTCTCATGCAGTTCTGTCATTGCGACCATGTTGCATTGATGCCAACTGAACCTCCAACCACAACATCTATCTTGCGCCCAGATAGAACTGTAAATTGTGGCCTCCATTTTCCCCACAGGCTAGTTTCAAGGCAAACCACAAGGTTAAGACAATATTGTGCACCCAAAGCAACCAGAGATGCCATCTTCAGACAAACAATCAAATCCTTGCACAGAATATATGAGAAGGCATCAACTTTCATTGCAGGGAAAAAAGGGTTTACCAAGCAGTACACTATAGCTCTTTTGCATCACCTGCAAAACAGAGCCAACTTCCATTTGTTCAGTTTGTCAGAAGGGGAACTGTGAGTCTTTTGTTGATTTTCCAAAGCAAAGAGGTCCACTTTTGCTGAAATTGCACAGTGGGAAAATCAACAAACTCACATTCTGATCCCAAGCCTTGCCATTCTTGTCATTAGGAAAGAGGCGCATGTTCAGAACTTTCTGGCATCTGAAAATAAAACCTCCCCCAAAGAGTTTCATGGCAATAATAAAAATTTAATTTTTCCAACCAGCTGGTAGAGTGCCCAAAAAACTCAACAAAGAAAGCACATGTGCACCATGCCAATGATTCCTTCCTAGTATTATAAAGTTCCCAGTGCTGTGAACTCCATAGTCAGAAAGCAATTTCAAGAAGGCAAGAGAGATACATACATGAAATCAGCATCAGCATCAACATCAGAATCCAGAAGCCCTATGAGCACAAGCAAGCCTGGTCCAATCTCTGAAACAATCCGACCCTCAACCTGGCCACAAACACCACTAGGATTACTGGAAGTACTCCATCATCAATACAGGCCATTCATAAAAGCAGCAAGCAAGCTTGGCATGTGAAAAAGTGACAGAAGAACATACAGCACTACACAGAGAGACACATGCATTCAGAACCCTAAGTACAAAACCCTAAATCCAAGCTACTCCATCATCAATCCGGGCCACTCATAAAATCAGCAAGCAAGCTTGGCACGTGAAAAAGTGACCAGAAGAACATACAACACTATACAGAGAGATAACTGCATTCAAAACCCAAGTGAAAAAACCCTAAATCCTAAATCCGAGCTCACTCATAGGGTAAGTGTGGTTGAAACTCAAGAAGATTTTGACACAGATCAAGCATAGCTTCTTCAGCTCACTGAAAAACCAAAATGTGAAATAATTCTCGACAACGTCGCATCTGCCATCTTCAGTGAACGGATGTGGAAAGAACAGCCTCCTAGCTTCAGCACTCAAAAACCAAAATGTGATATATTCTTTTATACATATCTATCTCGAGATGGCTTCTGTCATCTTCCGTGAATACACAACTTGCCTCAACCCGTGCAGACAACACCCGCTGCACCACCGCCCTCATCGTTGAACGCCTGCCAAGCTAATCTGGAGAACTCCAGACTCCTTCCTTCCGCTGAGTTTCTCTTTCTTTCTTTCTTTCTTTCTTTCTTCTTCTTCTTCTTCTTTCCCTTGTTCACACCACGCAAGGGAGTTGTTAGGTCATTCTGTGGCCCATCTCTACTACTGAAGATTTCATCCCAAATGGGGAATGATTGGATGGATGAATCAAATAATCATCCAAAAATCTGAGGGGAACCCCAAGGCACTCAGGTCATTTTCTTGGCCTGCCTCTACTGAAGATTTCATCTCCAATGGGGAATTGATGGATGGATGGATGGATGTATGAATAAGGGGGGTAAATTTAATCATCCGCAAATCTGATGGGAATCCCAAGGGAATTAGGTCATTTCTTGGCCCACCTTGACTGAAGATTTAATTCCAAGGGGGAATGGATGGATGGTTGGGGTGAATTTAATCATCCAAAAATATAATAGGAAACCCATTTGGGACTTAGATCAGTTCTTGGCCCACCTTTACTGAAGATATAATTCCAAGGGGATGGATGGATGGATGAATGACTAGGGTAAAATTAATCATGATGGGAACGCCAACAGACTTAGGTCACTCTTTAGCCTGACATCCCAATAATGAATGGATGGATGGATGGATGGATGGATGACTGGGGTAAAATTAATCATCCAAAGCTCTTATGCGAACCCCTAGGGACTTAGTTGAATTCTTTGGCCTACCTCTATTGAAGTTTTCATCCCATTGACAAATGGACGGATGACTTGGCATAAAATTAATCATCCAAAAATCTGATGGGAATCACAAGGGACTTGGGGTGACTTTGGGCCTCTTATTTCATTTTCAAGCTCTAATTACCTCAATTCTTTATTAATAATTACCTCACTTCTTTTTTTTAAAAAAATAACTACCTCCCTTTTTTACCTTATCCACCATGGATATAATGTTTAATATAATTTAAAATTAATTTAAAATTAATATAAATAATAACAAAATATTGAAAACCAAATGGGAACATGATAAAATAAATAAATAATTTAATGTCGCTGTTAGTGCATAGCAGCACAGAGCCCAAGTTAATAATATTATACAAAACAAATAAACCTATGCATTTAAAAAGATCTACATGAAAAAGGAGATGAAAATTTATATTTGGCAAATCCAAGCATGTCTAAATGGGCTTCAAAAAGACAATAACACAAGACAATGTGGTTGCACATTTTCCCCAAAGCTTTTTAAGTGATCATACCCACATTTTTGATGAGTAACTTTAGCAATTTTATTGGCCTTGCCTTGGTAGGCAAGGATATTGTGCTTGGATTCATTATAGAGTATAGTAGCTTAAGGGATTTTGGCCCTCAGGTAGTAGGTCTATTTTTATATGAGGATTTTTGAAAGATGACATTTTGGCTTCTTGTGGAACTTGAGATTAGTTATAGAGTTATGATATCTTGAAGCATTTTGGTTTCTTTTAGAGGAATATTTTTGAAGATTATGTTTTTGCATGGTGAAATGTCTGAGTTTTCATTACTCTTCTTTTGCATTAAAGATACTTTTTAAGGATATGGCAAGGCCATAGTGTGACACACACCTTGTTGTAGGTGTGGGTTGGTTTTCAAAGGCGACATCTATGACAAGATATGGTGAATGAAACCCACAACCACTTTGCAAGGAAACACTTGGGCTATTGCCTAGATGTTCATGCCTATTTACAATAAAACCAAAAGAACTAATGCCATAAAAAAAAATTTGAAGACACATATCAAATATAAAATATATATTCAAAATATGTAAACATCAAATTAGCAATTGGGAAAATCAAGAAATTAAATCCTTCAACAACAACAACAACAACAAACTAGGCAAACTACTGCCAAAACCCTCATTATAGTGCATTTAAAACTAAGAAATCCATGTTACAATCATTTTTTGGCTTTCTCTCCATTTCTTTAATTTCATTATTCTCTTCCATTTTCAACTCATTTGTTTCACAAACATGACCATGAATTGGTAATTAAGAAGGTGATGCCACCTCGTAATTTCATAGCCTCTATACCTAAGTATACATTGTGTGAAGTAAATCACCTAATTAGCTGTACACTAAAAAAACAAGAAGGTTTTACAATGTGGATAAGTGATGACGGTTTTACACATTGTGTCATTCTACCATTTGATAGTATTGAAAATAAAAATTGAAAATTGCTCCAATTCCCATGATGATATTTCATGAAGGTGACTTCCGTCTAAGAGGAAGGAATTGCACCTTACAATTGTGGAATTGTTCTGGGTGCAGTGCGCCAAAGTTGTCAGCACTGCCATCCATTGTCCATAAGAATCCCCAACAAAAAGAAAAGAAGAAAAACTAGTACAGCATGGGCGGCTGACAACCACTGCAGACATCATCACTGTCAAGTGAAAAATAGCAAAACTGAGAAACCAAAAGACCAGCTACTTCAGTCACCTGATGTCTCATGACCATATGAACCCATGTCAGCTCTAACAGCTTCATTCAAACACTCAAATACAGTACTCTTGAGAAAGTCTGCCACTCGCAATATATTGATTGTTTCATTGTAGGATTTTAGATTGCCATTTGAGGTCTGGAAAATCAAATCTTGTTTTATGTTGTGTATTGAAAGGGCATCAGTAACATGGAAAAACAAATCCCTATGAATCAAAATAGTTTGTACAAAACTGTGTCAACATCCTTTCTGATCCATGTTTTCACCATCTGAAATCACCAAATGGATTGGTTGTGACACTGGTAGTATATGCTCATTACATACCTTGGGTTTGCAGTGCAATTTTTTGCACACTAAAACTACCACTATTGTTTGCAGCCGTTTATGTCGTATCTCCCACAGAAGGTTTACTCAAGAGGCTCCTCCAATCTTTGTTTTCGTCTGCCTGTAATCTCTGCAGCCCATGCCTTCCCCAAGTTGGTCTGAAACTTTCCTGCACAGAAGAAGCAAAGACAAGGTATGGCTCAAAATTGGGCTGTTTACACTTCCTAACTGATTTTCAAACACAGAACTTGAAGAGGTGAATTACAACTGCTTGCAGGCTAGTACACTTCACACATATTCTTTTCATTTCAATGCTCACAAATTAAGCAATTTATATTTGCCAAATCATCGACTCTGTTCAACTGTATTGCAAAGATTCTGTTCACTGAAGAACCTGAAAATGACAGTGACTCCACTTACCCTTAGTGGAATTAAAGAAATCTTCAAGATCCTTTCCTTGCTCTGCCAACAAATCCAATAATCACTCACTTTGTCTTCACTTACATATGATTATCATGAAGCAGCTCCTGGATCAGAAACATCAAAGATAAAATTTGATGTTTTGGCATCTTGACCAAATGTCCTTCAGGTGCCTGTCATTGCTTATATTGTTTGCTATCTCTCTTTTATGTCTCTTGTGCTTGAGCAGCTGATAATATATTGAAAATAGCTTGTTCTAAACCTTTCAATCCAATTATTGCCTGTTTGGAACTTTTGTGGTTTATACAAGCATGATCCATCTTGCAACCATTTCTACAAAGAAAATGACTTGAGCCTTGAACACAAACTCACCAGTCTCATACTCCAGAGCTTGTAAAATCATCTCGACCTGCACATGTCAAAAACCCCATTGAAATCGAAGTTTTTTTCTCATAGAATTACTTCTCTGCTGAGCTAAATTCAAGGGAATCCACCACAGCTCTTTGAGGGAATGAGGCTCACCTTGTCAAAATCTTTGACAAGTTTGGCTTCCGCAGAGGAATTGTTTTCATATTCCATCCATAGCTCCTTCATCTCCTCGGCTATTCAACCCATATAATGCACAACATTATTAATAACAAAACACAAAACTACATGAGCATTTCTATTCTGACCAAAAAGGAATAAAAATGCTTATCTCCAATCTATTTTTTTTAGTATCCTTTCCCCCATGATCCCTTTGAGCAGTAATGTCACCTTGTATTCCTCCTCCAAGCAGTTGGCACATTTCATCCATGGCAGCACTTTCTCTCCTGCTTTTTTCTTCCTTGGAAACGCCATCAGATGGTGTAATATCACCCACTATAGCTGTGTCATCCAACCAAAAAGCATTCATCGCCAAGCCTCTAATCTTCAATCCTTCAAAAGGAGAACTAGACCCCTAGCTCATGAAAGTATGGCATACCATAATACCCTGATCAGAGATCATGAGAAACAGATACAGGGCTGGACATGACAGGGGATGAGACTGCATTACAATGGATGCTTTAGGATGGAAATTTAAAACAATTCCAGTACCTTCAGCAATGTCATGAACAACCGCCATTTTCACACACCTGAAAACATCTTGCAAGCATGCATTGCCCACATATACAGTTACCCATCACACTCTTAACAAAGAAGAAGAGGACCTGAATCAGCTGCAATTCATAAGTCTTGAAAGACCTGAATTGTGGTCATGAACTCAATGAACATTTGGATGTCTTTCTGCTGGCACTATTTATTTATTGATTCCAGTTTTTCTACATTTCTAGACAATAGGGGGCAAATCACAATTGCTCACATTTATTGTCCTTAACAGTCAGCACATTCTCTTAATTGTATCAAGCAATAAATTTGACTATTCATTACCAGTTCTAATCACAAGAATTGAGACCCTCATCATTTCTTTGTTACTTCTATGTAAATATAACAAAGATCCACCTGGCCTCACAAGCTCAACTTCAATCTCAAGGTTAAGATATGGATAAATACATTGGCAATAGAATGTGCTGCTTACACAAGGAAAAATGAAGCTACCTATCTCTGTTGATGCCAGGAATGTCTGTAGCAATAATGGCCATCACTGCCATCCGATACATGTGGTCAGCAATTGACTCTGACTCCTTAACTCCATGGTTCACCCAACCTGTTCTTTTGGTGGTCTGTGATGCAACAAACCACAAATACACAATGTCAGGACACCAGCTAAGGTGCAAGACAACAATTTCCTATCACAGCAGTAGCAAATACCCTGCAGGAAACAAGTGATCAAACCCATAGAACAAGACAAAGAATGTTTTTCGGGGGAAAAAAAAAACACAAAAGAGAAGAGCTATTTGAAAAACAGTTACAGTCACACTCATTTTCCAAGAACTTCAAATGTACATGTAAAATATTGACCAGCCACCATAACATCCTCACTGAATCACTAACTTTGGCTCACATGTCCTTCTCAATAAGGGAATGCCCAAGAAAGATGTGAAAACTGTGGTGATTCTATGTTGTTTGGAGCATGGGGGCTGTGAAGGGTTTGGGCTTGGGCACAGCTTTTCAAGTACCCTATGGATACTATGAAAAATCCTTTGAACAATTGTGCAATGCAGGAAATCAAAATCCTCCCCTAATGTCCAAATTGGTTTGAATTATGTGATAATTTCCCCAAAACCCAGAGGGATATGGAGACAACAGAATTGCAATTGCTGACCTTGAGGCGTTGACAAAGAGACAGGAACTGGATTGCTGATGCAGCAGATGCTGCTGCTGCTTTGCCACTTGAGGATGCCAATACACTCTCTGGCATAGACGAGGACTCCATTGCTGCAGCTGGCTGTGTCCAGTCATCCTCTGCCTGCGAAGAGCCACCTGCATCTCCAGCTCCCCTTCCTTCCCCCATTCTCCACTTGCCCCTTGGCCTCACCAGTACCTGCCGCCTGTGGGGCAGTGATGCACAGTGCAGAGGATGAAGTGAGAAGAGCCGTGAAGCAATGGTGGCAGTAAGTGTGAGTCCTAGTGTGGTTGCAGCCAAGCCACCCATGACCCTGCCACCCAAAATTTGTATTACCCCGATTGCAACTGAGTGCAAACAAAAGAAAAAGGGGGAACGAAAAATGTACACACGAAATGGGACCAAGGCTCTTGTAAGGAACGCTCAGAGAACAGTTACCCCTCAATCAGGTATGGAGAAAATGCATCACCATTACTGTGAACTCAACGCTACCTTTCTTCTCCTCCACTTTTCGCACTGCCTACTATACATGATTCTTCCAAAGATGTTTGTTCTTCCGCTGCTCTCTTTTCCCCCTCCTTCCCTAATATCAACTTCTACGTAAACACAACTTTGCTCCACTTTCAGAGTTTCATTTTTCTCGATGTAGCTGTCTCCATTCCTCTCTCATCCCTTCTTCTTCTTCTTCTTCACTCGCAACAAATCGAAAGAGACAAAAGTAATAAGCAAGTTACCAGAGCTTACCTCGATCGCTGCTGATTCTGATGCCCACCACTCGCTCCTCCCCGATCCCGACACGCTTCATAGTCTCTCCATTTCGCGGATTTCTCTCACGCATGGTGTCTTGTCCATTTGCATCCTGCTCCCGTGCTTTGCGCGCTCTTAATTCAAACCCTAATGAGCCTCAAACCCTAATACAATATCATTAACACTAACTAGACATACTTTTTTACATTTCGTGGATTTCTTTTGCATGGTTCATCATCATCCATTTGTGTTATGTTTGGTCATTTGCATGTTAATTCGAACCCTAATAGGCCCCAAACCCTAATTCAATACTATTAACCATGATAGACCCTAATTTGCCCTCACACCCTACTATAACACTATTAGCCTTAATTATATAATTCCCCCAAAACCCAACACAATAAAATTATCACTAAATAAACCATAATTGACCCCAAATCCTAATTGCATAATTTTTGCATGTTGCATTGTTTGTTTGCATTATGTTAGTTCTTTTGCACATTCTTGATTCAAACCCTAATGAATTCCAAGAGATATTGAAAAATGTGATAACCTAAGCTCCTTTCAAGTTCACATTTTTAAAACCATGGCAAACTTTGGCATCATCAATAGAATATTAAAATGTTTTTGATATAACATGGTCTTTTGCATACGCAATTATTTTATCAAGCTAACAAAATGATTTGAATAAAACCATGACCTAGGTTGTTAGGATTGCACCAATTGTATTGTGCACTTTGAGTATCCCTATATTGTAGTACCTTTTTAGGTTTGGCATTAATGTTTTGATTAATTAATATAATTTGAAGATTCAGATTTGATGCTTCAATTTTTAATTTTGAAATTTTCAACAAATAAGGACTAAATTCAATAATATTGTTAATGTTTCCATCATATTCATGTTGGGCTTTTCGTTAGATTGCTGAAAGGTTTCACTATTTCATTGAACTAGTTGTGAGTTTGAATATGGCCACCTTGATTAAATTTTCAAAAGTTTTGACATTCAATTTTACTTTATTTTTGAAAATTTTGGCAAAAATGAAAATAATATAATTTGTGCTAAACTTGAAATGGTACAATGATAGTCACATGGGTGGGCTTTCTTGACTTGTTGATGAAATTGCAATCATGTTAAAAGTGTCATATTTAGCTCATAACATCCAAGAAGAGGTAGAACATGTTTTTTCCTAGTTTTGTCACAACATTTAGAAGCATTACATTCACCAATTGTCATTGACAAAACACATTCACATTGATGTAAAATTAACCACCTCAACGATGGATTCTCAACATTTGACAAATGATGGTATCTTTTTGTAATGTACAACACTAAATCCTACAAAAAGCTTGTTGCGCAAGGTCAAATTTGTGAAAAAGGTGTTGGTTACCAAAACATAATGTGATTTGAGATTTTAATACAATTTCTCTCTTCTTTGCACCTTTGTTTTTTATCAAGAGATTTTGTCACTTTCTACATTAGAAAAAACCCACCTCCTATATCCCTATGGATGTTCATTAAAATAATGTTTTTCAATGAACTTGAGCCATGCCCTTTATTGTAGTTGAAAATACTTTCTGTTCTTTCCTTGGGTAAAAATCCCAGTATCAGCTTGCACTAAAGTAGGGTGGCACACAATAGAATGCATCATTTAAGGATTGTGATGAAACGAATATCACATGCTTCAAATGGTTAGGAATTGTGAATTGAAAAATGTTCAAGTTGTCTTTATGCCAATGTTGGATGCCTCTTGTTCAATCCAATTGATGCATTAGTGTAAGACATAAATTCATTTTTATCCTCATTTATGAATGCTTATATTTGTGAGAGTGGTAGTTGTTGATGTTATCTCCTTTCAAACTTGTGTTACGTTCACAAAACCCAAAAAAAATAAAATTAATAAAATTAAAGTTTATAATTTATTATTTACCTTTAAGTTGGCCTAAGTTGAAAAATGAACATTGATAAATAACTAACAATAAGTTGAAGAACACAAGTATGAATGTTGAAGCTTGAAAGAAAGCACAGTGAAAAGAGATGAGGAAAAAAATAAAACTTAAATGGTCAAATCAAAAAGTGGAATGTTCAAATGAAGAAAAACATGAGGAAAAAAATAACAACTTAAATTATAAAAGACTTAAACTCACTTTTGGAAACAAAAGAACCTCAATTGAGTTTTAGATATGTTTTTTCTTACAAATACATTTGAGTAAACTACTTGTGGTCTAACTTAATTTTTATTTTAGGTGGGCCACAAGTTCAAAATTTTAAGTAGATTTCAAATAAAGGTAAAAGGTTTAATCCAATACATAATACCTTGGTTCAAAACTATGGATTTTCACTCTAATTGATGAGATTTGCACAAAATCAATTTGGTTCAAACCAACAATAATTAAAACACAAAATGTTCCATGAAATTCAAACTTGTAGGTAAAATAATGTTAAGTTTATGTTACCAAAAAAAACTCATGAGGTTCCACATTTGGTGTTAATGTTACCACCAAATCCTACATGGCATCCTATGTGGCGCAAAAAATTAGAAGAATGTATAATGAATGGCATATCAACACCATTGTTAATATGTTTCATGATTTTTTTCATGAAATATAATGATAGCCTACAAACGTAAAAAATGAAAACATAAATAATTGGTAAACTATTATTTCAATTTCCACCACAATTTTTTCCTCCCTATTCCCATGTGTTTCAAGCTTCGTCACACTTCATCAACCTTCACATCAAGTTCTTTTAGGTTCAGGAACATAATGTTTATGAATTTTCCAAGCTTCCTAAACTTCAAAATTTTCAAGCATTAAATGTAAGGTGTTGTGCATTGAACATTGTGCGTTAGATGTTGGGTGTTAGGCGTTGAGTAGTCTACTACAAAGATGATGCATCTTTTTTATTCAAAAAATGATCCAAAAAACATGGCCTTGCAAATTTAGAAAGCTTTGAACCAAGTGAATATGAATTCTAAAAATTGATCACCTTTTAAATTTCTTACAAATCAAAAAAATCAATAATTAAATGATTTTGAATTTTGCAAATGATTCACCTCTTACACCTTTTGCATACACCTTTTCCATGATCAAATTCTCAATCAACTAAGTGAATTCAAATTTTGCAAATCATGAATTCTTCCATGAATCACTTGAACTACAAATGCAAATATTCAAAAAATATTTGTACCAACTTCTCACAATCATGGAATAAAATGGGCGAAAGCTAGTTGAATCAAAAAGAGAAAAAAAATAAATCAATGGAATTACATTAGATGTTGCATGTGACATCCAAACCAAACACCCCACCAACCCAACTAGGAATTCCAAGAGACCATGGCTTTGATTCAATCAAAATGTGATGAATTCATGGCAAGTTTGGACATAATAAATCTAAGTGACCAAATGGAAACAACATCCAAATGGAAAAAGTTGCTATTGGGCACTTGCTTTTGTCGAAGAATTAATGGCTTACAAGGATAAATGAGTAACCATATATAAGAATTTTGTATGTATGTTTGACTATATGACAAGAACTAGGAACAATATTGAGTATTGGGACTTGACTCCTGAAAAAAGTTGTTCTTAAACTTCGACAACATTTAACAAAGGTATGCATGAATGCATTGAATCATTCATGGGCACTAGACCCATGTTGTGATTGCCCCATGTGTGTGACCTAATATTTCCACATGACAATAACTACACACCTTCACAACACATAGAAAAAGTTCAATAGGGAACTAACCCTTCCTAATGAGCAAAATGGTGGTCTTAAAGAAACATAAAAATCATTGAATGTTCATTTTGACCTAGCAATGCAATACATACATCCTCTTTCTTGCTATTTGTATGACCAATGCAAAATTCAACAACGAAAACCACACACCTCCAATAATCACACTTGTGTACACATTTACAATTGTGTGTGGAACTTGAAACAAACCAATTCATCTTGGTGTAAAAACATTCAACAATGAAATAATGCTAGAAAAGGACTTGGATTCCTCTATGAAAGCTTTTGACCAACTACCCCCTTAATTGGCTAAACAATTTTTGGGAACATTGGCATCAAAAGGAAATCATTAGTAATCAATAATGCAATGGTCGAAATCATAGAAAAAGGTTTTAAAAATTCATTACCAATGTTCAAAAAACAAATGAAATGAACTTGGAAATTGAAAGTCAGAGGTTGATGGCATAGAAAGAACTTCAAAATCAACAACTTGATTACTATAAAACCAAATGCGCAAAAACCAACAACAATAAAAAAGGATGGTTGAAGCATTCTTATAATTTACTAATCTAATGAAAATGTTGTTTGTGATAGATAATTAATACAACATCCAACTCCAATTGATGTCCACACTAACCTGCACAATAATACATAAAGTGCATAAGATCATTGAAATGAATTGAATTTTTGAATCAAATCAAATATAAAATTTAGTTGTTGAATCAATACATATATGGAATTGAGTTTTTTTATCAAGCCTTTCACATTTTTCAATTGATTTTGCACTTCATTCACATGTTTCAAATCAAATATTTTCGACACCTAAGATAATTTTCAAAATATTACTACAAAATGTGAATGCAATTCACTAATCCCCATTAAATGGACTAGTGAATTCAATGTATCCCCATTGGCCTTGTTTAGTGTGATTAGTAAATTCATTCAAAATCCAATGAAATCATTTGGTGTACAAAGACACATTTTGTTGTATGAAATTTAAGTGTAATTGTTTTCCAAATGTTTTTTTGACCTTGCTTTAAGAAATGGAGTTGAGCTCAAGCTAATCTTTTTTTTTATGTGAAGTCAATTTACTCTTGAACCTTCAATGGTTGTAGACCTTTCTTCATGAAATTGACTTCATTTCCTGAACTTTGATCTTATGGATGGTGATTTTAATTGAAGTATGTTAAATGCTTATGTTGTAGCTTTTAATTCTTTAAAGTATTGTCCACATTTGTCTCCGGGCTCTCATCTAATAAGCATATTATGCAACAATAAACAACAAGGTCAAGAACAATTACAACATCCAACTCTATTTTACCATGAAATTCAAGAAAGTTTTTTTTTAAATCTCAAAAACATTATTTACCATTGACCTTCCCTTCCTATGTTTCCTATTGAATAAGCTCTTTAATATAGTATGGTCCCCTTTTCCATGATGTGAAAAAAATCTAATCTAACAAAACATATTTCTTATCTCTAAGCAAATCAAGAGGCATCTCATCTTGGCATCCTTTCTCCAAATTGAATAGTCCATGGTATTGTGCTTTGTTGTAAGAACTTGATCTTTTGATAACTCTTGAATCATTCACACTCCCAAGAAGCCTCACAAATAGGTCAGTAAATTGTTTCTTGTCATGAACCACAACCTAACAAACGAAACCATAGCCCCATGTCTTGTGATAATAGTAATATTCACTGAATGGGTCAACATGTTTTGTAATTGAAAATTGAGTAGCATTTATCGCATTGTGAACACTTGGAAAACTACAAAAGTTTTTTTAATCCAAACATGACATTGTCCATTTTCAATCCAAATGGTCAAGTAATCATACTTCAAAAAACAATGTTGACAATTCTAATAACCTTTCAAACAACAACTAAAATTATAAATCTACCAACAACAAAAAGTTCACTAGATTTCATATTAATAGATTAGTTCCTTGTGCCAATTTATACAATGCACATGCCACATGTACCTCAACTGAAATAACAAAAGAATACTTTGTATCTGGCTTCTGAATTAATGGTCCCAATTCATTTGCAATGTCAAAGAAAGTTAATTTTAAAATACTTTTAAAATAATGAAAATAGAAAAAAAATTGAAATGAATGGGAAAAAATAAAGAAAAAATAAGATCATAAAACAATGAAGACAAAGGAAGAAGATGATGCACCATAAACTTATCATGTCATGTAGGTGTGGACAATGAAGATGTACATCGCATGCAAAAAAGATGGCAAGTGTATCACCATGACCAAGTGTGGACTTGATGCCACTCAAAGTTGCACAACTTAACTCTAATGATGACGAGACATTAAGTTAAATCAATTTAACAAATAATTGTTAATGTTAATTAACATTATAAATTTTAACACTAACCATATAAATTCTTAATTTGAACATATTTTAATATAAAATTTGAATCAAGATAGAAAGTTTGATTCAATACATGATACCTTAATTCAAAATTGCAAATTGTCAACCTAATTTATGAGAACCTACACAATTTATTGACAATTGTTTTTAAATGGGAAATTTTTTGAAAAAATTATGTTTCTAGTTTAAATTTGACTAACTTTTCCCTTGTTTTGGAAGAAAATGCCAAATTTTTTATATGTCAAAATTGGAAAAAAAAAGTTAAGGGAAAAAAAAACCCTTCTCCCCATTCAACAAATAATACATATTTGTAGGGTTTAGGGTTTACAATTGTAAAGGAAGAGAATTGTTCTTTATTTAAAAATAATGCAAAACCCATGTAGTGGTTGATGCCATGGAATTTTTTCCCAACAAATTTCTTTTTTAGAAAAACATTGGGAAACTATAGGAGAAGTTTGTTTTTCTAATGTAAATTTGACTAATTTTTCTTTTTTTTAAAAATTTTGCCAAATTTTATATAGATCACAAATTTGAGAAAATAAAAGGGAAAAAAAAAACCCCCTTAGATTGATGGTGATGTAAGAAATTTTCATTACGGGCAGGTAGATTTTCGACTGGCCTTGCCCGCAAGAAAACCCTAGAAAATGAAGTGGGGGGGCAAGATGGGAAACTTTTGGGGAAATGTGTTTTTCAAATGTAAAATTTGACTAATTCCCTGAGGTTTTTTTGAAAATTTTAGACTGCCCTTGCCCGCAGGAAAACCCAAGAAATAAAGGGCAATATGGGAAACTTTTGGAGAAATGTGTTGTTCTAATGTAAATTCTAATAATTTTGCTTTTGCCAAATTTTCGATATCACAAAATTGTCTAATAATTTTTCTTTTGCCAAATTTTCGATATCACAAAATTGAGGGGGAAAAACAAAAAGAAAGAAGCCCCTGGTTGACCGGTGATTTAGGAAAATTTCAGGATGGGCATGTGGATTCTCGACTGCCCTTGCCCGCAGAAAAACCCTAGAAACCAAGGCGGGCCAAGCTGCAAGAGCCGAAGACGTAGGCCGCCATCGCTGCCATTTCCAACGCGTTGCAGGCTGCTCCTCCTCTCTAGTGCATTTTTCCGAAGCCCGTTGGTTTGTACAAGCTCGCGCTGTGCTCGCGAAGATTGTCTACAATGGCTGTACAATTCACTGATCTCAATTCCGAGCAAGGCTTGAAGCAGCTGGATGATTACTTGCTCACCCGCAGCTACATCACCGGGTATGTTCCTCTTCACTGGCTTTCCTGTGATGCTCCCCTCCCCCCTCCTTCTCTCTCTCTCTCTGTGTCTGTCTGTTCTTTTGAACAACTTGTTCGTGATGATTATGTGTCTGTGTCCATTGCAGGTACCAGGCCTCCAGGGATGACTTGTCTGTTTTTGCTGCTCTGAGGCATCCTGTTCCTGCGGAGTTTGTGAACGTCAATCGGTGGCACTCTCACATCGCAGCTCTGGTCGGACCTAGGTGTGTGATCTAATTTGCTGTTGTGAGCTCTTGTCTCATCATCTCCTGACTGCTGTTGCTTTCGGACGCACTTTCACCAGGCAAGGGTGAAGCCACCTGTGTAGAGATTTGTAGGGGGGCCATAAAAGAGGAAGTTGCTGTTGGCAAACTTTGTTGTAAAGGCCTCGATGTCATGTCTTAGGTCTTGCAATATTCTCCTTCCATGGCTTATTACTGAACAGAACGTGGCCATGGGATTTTTGTCAGCTTCTCTGGTGCAGGTGTTGGAGTTCATATTGAGAGTGGAGCTACTTCTGCAGCCACTAGCAGAGACTTGGCACCTCCTCCTGCACCTGAGACCCCTGTCCCCACAGCTGAGGCACCTGCAGAGGTATGCTGGGGTTCTGTGGCCATGAGAAAAGTTTCTGTCTGCAATCTCCTGTTATTTTGAAATCTGCTTCTCATTTGTGCAATTGAGATGTTTCTGTGTATAAACACGTTCTAGGCGGCTTGATCTGCAGGCAGATGATGATGATCTCGATCTGTTTGGAGAAGAGACAGAGGAGGAAGCAGCAGCTGCTGCTGAGCGAGAAGCAGCCAAGAAAGCTGCAGGGGCCAAGAAGAAGGAGAGTGAGTTCTGCTAATTTTGGGCTCATTTAGATGCTTTGTATGGAAGGAGGTTTTTGCTTTGAGATGTACTCATGCCTTCCACTCTTTTGACCCTATACATGCAAATCTGGCAGAAAAGAAATCTGTCTTCTTGTCTTCATCTGACTGTACTTTCAGCACAGTGTGTGATGTCTATGGAATTTACAATGAGATTTTAGGTGTCTCCAATTGTGAAACTGGATCTTGAAGTGCTGCTTGACCGTCCAGGTGGCAAATCATCTGTACTACTGGATGTCAAACCCTGGGATGATGAAACCGACATGAAGAAGTTGGAAGAGTGTGTTCGCTCAGTGTCTTTGCCAGGACTCTTCTGGGGAGCATGTGAGGATCATAATTTGATGCATCCATTGTCATTCTGAGTTTTTCATTTTGAATTGTAATAATGATTCTTCATGGTCTCTCACCCATTGTTTCTGCATGTGGTCTGTATTCTTTACAGCCAAATTTGTGCAAGTCGTGGCTGGTATCAAGAAGCTTCAGATCATGATGACCATTGTTGATGATGAAGTATCTGTTGACAACCTTATTGAGGACTATCTCATATCAGAGCCCAACAATGAGTATATTCAGAGCTGCGACATTGTGGCTTTCAACAAAATTTGTGAGTTTCCACCCCTTTTTTGCTTTATGCAAGAGTTTTGCACCTGCAAAACAGAGGTGTTTCTCTTAGATAGATCTTGTTGAAGGCAGTTTATACTCAGTATTGTTTTGTCCTGGGGTCCAGAGGTTTTTTCAAGTCCAGCCTCAGTGTAAACCTTGCTTTGTTACGAATAAGACCTAGGATGAAACAATGTAGGTAACTGTTTTGTCAGACCTGTAAGTTACTTGTCATCAGTTGTGCTATGCTTTTGTGTTCCCTGACATCCTGGTATTTTTGTATGTGGCAGAAGGACATGTTGGAGCTGGGTTTGGTGCAAATCCTGGGCCTTGGTCCAGGTTAACTTTTGGATGAACTTTCTTTCTGCACAATGTGATCATTGTGAGTAGTGAAGGGTGATGAATCTTGCTTGTGTGAGAAGTTACCCTTAATAATGTTCTTCTCTGAACTGGAGAATCTGGTACTAGCACTCTCTTTACAATCCAGCATTCATCAATTCAGTGCTGTTTTTTGGCTCCCTTAACTGCACTGATAATGGAACTTGCTTTTGACTTAATCTATTCTGTTTGTTAACTCCCATCTTTGAGTCCCTGATCCACCTTCAGCTTCTTGCATTCATGTATGTACTATCTAGGATTGCTGATGCGGAGTGGGGCATCTATTAGTTTGCTACATTCTGGACTGTTAAATGCAGCTTGAAAACTCTTTTGTCCAAAATTTGTGTTGTGGCAGATTATTAACTAGTGATGCTGTCATGGAATACTTAAAGGAAAAACTCCCTGCAGCAGCTGGGACAAGCTCCTTCTGGTACAATCTGAAGTCTTGTTATAACCTTGTGATTTTAACAGAATATTACTTCTTCCTTTTGCAAATGGGAAGCACTGCCAATCATTTTTCTTATTTTGGGTACCCTCACTGGCCCAAACAATCCTTGCTAGGTGACAGCCTATCAGATTAACTTCTGACAGGTAGAAGTCACCCACCAGCACAACTCTCTTTTTCCTTATATTTTCTTTTGCTTTTGCTGTTTTAGTTCTTCTTTTTTTTTACTGAAATTTATTTAAGTGCACTGCCTCTTGAATACAAGACCGTTTTTTATAACCCAAATACATAAAATTCACTTTTTTTCAAAAGTGGTAAAATTCATGAGTTCAAAATGATCAGATTTTTGATCTACTGACATATGTGATAGTAAAGGTGGTTGAAAACATGGCAAGAAGTCTCTCAATTGTTGGTCAAGAATGGATGGTATCCAATGTGTCCTTACATTTCAAAAGCTCTTTTGAAAACAAGTTATTTCAAAGTTTGTCATCAAGATCAATGGATGTGCACTTGATTCAAGAACCTATCTCATAGCCTTTCTAGATCTGCAGTAGAAGGAAGGGCAAAACAATTCTATTCATCATCTTTTCTTGATTCATAAATGTAGAAGCAATAGAAACTCTGCTACAAAAAGGAACACTAGTGATGTTCTGTTCCTAGTAACTCTGTAACTCAAAACGACAACACTAACAAAGCCATCATGGCTAAGATGAATATCAACTCTTGCAGTAGTAGAAACAATAGCAAAAGCAACATCAACATCTCCCATCAATAACTCCATCTTCTCCAAAATGAAAGCCCTCCTACATAAAGCTTAAATCAATGAAGACAAAAGACAAATTTTTTTTGCTAAAATAGAAAAAGTTACCTTGGTCTTCTTATAGGCAACATTTTTTTCACTAAATGTCTCTCCTTATAAGACAACAAGCAACCAAATTTCAATTTTAACACTAATAATCCCTTACATAGCTCTATCTCATTAATATTTATTTAATTTTGTTATACCTACACACACGAAACCATCGACACAACTAAAATGAAAATGAAAAAAACCAAAAAACATGTCAACTAATCAAAAGAAAAAACAAATATTCAAATCAAACACAAAAACTAATCAAAACTAGAGAAAACAAATTAGAAAATGACTTTTTATACAAAATGGAATATCAATGTTTTGTAACTTACATACCATACTCTTGAAGAATGAAAACTTCCTCCATATGAGTGATGCCAACACCTTTTCTAGTCGTGTTAAATAATACCTTCTCTTTCAATTCAAAAAAATTAGCAATAAATATGTACACAACAAGTCATAATGAGTTCCAACCAATAGGAAAAATAATAAATTACACTTCATTAAAAGCTTTCCACTCGTGTTTAAGTGCGAAAACAATGGATGCCACCCAAGTTTGTCATTAACCCAAATAATGAGATGATGACGAACTAACTTTATATACGTTGAAATAACATCGTTAATAAGACAATCAACTAAAAGGTGGTGATAATTTGTAAAACACCTAATAATTTATATATGCCAATTATTCAAAAACCCCTAACAAAATTTCATAACAACATTAGTAGGCAAGGACAATAAGATGAAATCATCAAAATTCACATTTTGAAGTTCAAAACACCTCTTATTAAAAAAAAATTACACATGAAAAAAATTTGAATATTGGATTCAAATTGAATGGAAATGTGAGCTAACAAATTGTTTGTACAAACATCTTACAACATGTTGGATTTCTTGATACATTTCTCAAAAACCAATTGTTGAAGCTAGGAGCGCTAATTTGTTATTCACAACCTTAATTTGGTGATACTTTGAATATGTGAAAATATTAAATGGAATTGTAAGTGTTTTACCTGATTCAATCACACAATGTCATTATTTTTTCTTTATAGGTCTTCCAATAGTTCGTATTAGAGATTGGACGTTGCAAACAAATAAATTAGAAAATACAATACATAATTTTTTTTTCAAAAGTGCAAATTAATTATAATAAATCTTTTTTACAAAGCCACCAAATAATCGTAAAAACGCAACAATTAAGGTTTAAGGTTTATGTTGGTTTAGGTTTAAGATGTTGTAGAAAAACATATTAAACATTCAACCTTCATTCCAAAAAACAAAAAAAATTTCAAAAGATGAAAAAAAAAATTCATAGTTGCAGGATATAGGTTTTCATCTTCTTTTGCAAGTTGTAAAGAAAAGGACAACTTGTTGACAAGATCTTCAACAAAGGTTTCATCTTCAAAAATATCTACAATGCATTTCTTTGTGTCAAAACCACGAAAGACATTACATTCATCAATATCGTTATTTGTTTGAAGTTAACATCTTTACTCATTTTTTGACCTCCTTTATTCAAATTATCCATCCTTTTTCCATCAATTTCAAGGAAGCAAGATTTGAAATTAGTTCCTTAATAAAAAAACTCAAAGTCAATCCCCTCACCAACATTAAATATAAAAAGGATAACTTCAAAATTGGGATGAACAACAAATTTAAATGAAAAAACTATAACATCAAAGTTGGAATGACCAAAAAATCAAGTATAAAAAAAATAGCCTCATGGTTAGGATCAACAAGAGAATCAAATGCAAAAGAGTCATAAACAATATTCAAAATTTCAAGATTCAAAGAGATGTAAAGGTTTAAAAACTACCCAAAAAAATCAATATTTCCTTTAGGACGTAACTAAAGAAAATCAAGAGGAAATTCACAATTATCAACACACTACACATATATTTCAAATCCATGAAAAGACAATAAGAAATAGTGATTAATGATTATGTAGAAAATGTAGCCAAAAAAAAACCCAAAAGGTTGTAAGAACAAACAATTGATTAGGAATACTAATTGACGCATGTAGAATGTCTTTCAAGATTTAAAAAATGATATTTTTAAAAAATTCATTACATTTTTCTTTCATAGTTATTTCATCATTAGTAGACATTGGAAAAAATAGGGGAAAAAATGGATAAACACAAAAAAAGAATGGATGAAGACTTTAAAAAGGAAGAAATATTTTATAATATTTGAAGATGTAAGTTGTACTTTAGAATATGTAAACACTTGCTCGATGGAAAATAAAATAAAAATAGAAATCCAAAAACAAACTTGCAACACATTAAACAAACAAAAAACAATTACAAAGAAATAAACCACTTGAAAATGTGGGAAAAAACAAGTGAATAAATAAATAAGAATAAGCATGATGTAATCTAGTCATAAGTAGGAACAATGATGTAAAAGGAGTCGCAAGCAAGATAAAACCAACCATAAGCATAATAAATTGTGATATAAAAATAACTGCAAAATCAAATAGAATTAGTCGTGATGCAAAAGAAGCCATGATAATGGATTGTGTTAAAGCAACCAATAAAACCTTTGCACATCAAAAAAACAAATATTTAAAAAAAAACTGTAAACAACTTGAACATATCTCTTAAAAAATAAAGAAACACAATGTAAAAGGAAAATAGTTGCAATCAAGAATAATCACAATTGAAAAGTAGTTGTGATGCAAAATTGTTAAAGGTAAAAAATTATCCTATATTGGTTAAACACCATGGGTATTAGGAAATGGTAATAACATCACTAGATGTTAATCACTATCAGATGACAAATTAATCACATGAAAACTATAGAACAAAAGTGGTTTCTAATGGTAATATAATCAATATAATGAATTACCTTTATTAAGAAAAATAATTAAAAGTTAATTTTGGAAATAATTATAATAAAAAATATTAGTAACTAGAAATAATATCTTATTTTAATTTATTTAGAAAGGCATTTTAACAACTATTTAATTATTAGTGGTAAATATCCTACTTATCATTTTTTATTTACGAAGGGTTGAAACCGTCTAAGTTAATTAATCCAAGTGAATAAAAGATGGACGGATTTTTTTGAACTAGGACATGTGGAAGGATTAAAATAAACATATCTAGGAGGATAAGCACACAACCCTTGTGTGGTGAATATCCTTATTGTGTTATTTATTTATTTCTCGGGAGGAATTAAGGATTTCATTAGATGATTATATTCATTAGTTTTCATTCATCATTAACATTATGAGGATGCTTGAGTGTGACCCTCTTGTGTGAGATGGAAGATAAAAACATGGGAAAAAGTTGTACTTGTCCTTATGTAATGGCAAATGGTTGAAGGTTGTATGGATTCAAGAGTATTTTTTTCTTGATTTGTTTTTCTTCTACCTTGAATTATATGAAAAAAATTTAAGTAGTTTAATTTTAATTTATATAAAATTTTGTTATTCTTATGTGTTAATTTTTTTTAATGAACTTATAATTTTATTTATTTTCTATGATAATATTTAAAGTAGGAAATATATTTTATCACAACTGGAAGGCAATAATAAGGAGGTAACTATTAGATTTAAAGTTTGCAAAAGGTAAAGAGTTGCTGCAAAAGGTAGGCAATAACCGCAAAAGGTTTCTAGGTGTTACAGATGGTAGGTGTCATTTATAGAAGGTGTGCATATGGTTGGCAATAACCACATGAAGTTTTCAAATGTTTTGGTTCTTCTTTCAAATTTGCAAAAGATGGTAGTTACAACATGATAATAGTTGTTATAAGATGATAGCTATAATGAGATGGTATGTGTGGTAGGACAATAGGTAAACATAAAACATGCATTACTCTCATGTGTTTTCATTTAATTTAATTTTTAATTTTTTACTTGATAACTTTCTCCTTAATAATTTTAAGGTTGCTAGATTTATGGTTTTATAAAAAATTAACATATAAATATGCACAAAAACACCACAATATGTGAAAAATAAGTCATTAAAAAAACTATGAAAAATATAGATGTTTGTATACAAACACAAAAGCAATGATGATGCAAAGAAAGAATGAGAGTGAAACATTATGAAAAAGGAGAAAAAAAAACCTATTGAACATTTGAAGAGACATTCAAAAAGAAACATACATAAACACAAATCGTGAAAAATTATGATGTGTTGAAAACAAATAAAAAATAAAAAATGCAAAACCTTGTTAGATGCCTTGTATGAGAAACTTTACATTGAAAAGAAATGACAAAAAGAAAAGGCCAAAAGGAAGAAAAAAATAATGATATTTTTATGTAGGAAACATGACCAATCAATATTACTTTCAATATTGCCCATAAGCAAATTGACATGGCCACCAAAAAAAATGATATGATGAAAAATGATTTACAAGAGTTGCTTTCAAAAACTTGATAATACAATATAAGGTTAACAATGCACATTAAAACATAAGTCATTATAGAATAGAAGTCATACATGTAATAACATAAATAATTTGTGTTTATAAACTTGAACTTTGCACTAGTGCACATTATTAGTAACAATCAAATGATGAAAAAAATGAATTGATTTTATGAAAGTTAAGTTCCATTTGAATAAAAATGTTGAATAACCTAACATGCAACTTGCATTATTTAAATTTAATTAATTTAATTCAAATTCCATTAATTTTTAATTAATTCAAATTGATTTTGGATTTAATTGAATTGAATTGAATTAAAGATCTGTTAAATAAAAAATAATTCAAATTGATTTCAAATTTGATTGAATTCAAATTAAATTCCAATTCAATTTAAGTTCAAGCAAAAATAAATGTAATGCAAATTGGTGGAAAAGGTATTGAAAATTTGCTTTTGATTACGATGTATGCCAAGGATACTATACGCATCAACCACCCAAATGAGAGTGTCACATCCAGCTTCAAGTGCTAGCAAGGTGTGAAGCAAGGTTATCCTTTCAGCCCCTTACTATTTGGGCTATATTTGGATGCCTTAGAGGGGCGCTTGGATGGTAAAGAATGCGATGCATCGGCCTTAGTAGACGTGCACGTATGGCCACGCAGATGACCTAGCTCTGATGTTGGAATTAAAGGTGAGACTATAGCGACAATTAAATGCACTCCAGTAGTTTTGTGCTAAACATGGACTTATAATGAACGTGAAAAAAACAAAAGTTATGGTGTTCAATTCTACTGACCCATGCCAAGAGTTTGTGTTTGAATGTGACGTTATTAAGTTTGTATAGACTTTCAACTACTTGGAGATCCTATTCGAGACCACCTTGAACCTGGATAGTGCAATGGAACATTCTAGTAGCTGCCAATAGGCGTTCGTTATTCACACTGAACCACTGCTATGCGGAGCTACGTTTTATGGACGTTAAGTTATCTTGTGACGTTGTGACTTCTTCAACATGTTGGTACGTTTCACAACAAACTATGCCTGTGAAGTTTGGGTGGACTCTAAGAAAATAGAAACTATTGAAGTAGTGTATCAAAGGTTCCTCAAGTTCTTGCTTGGGGTGTGAAAAACAATTAGCACGTCCATCGTGCTAGCAAAATTTGGCAAATTCCCCTTTGAACACTTTGCATGGGAACAAGCGTTGTTGTCTTGTAACCATGTGAGCAAAATCACTAAAGATCGCATCTTGGGAAAAACATGGGAAACCCAACTTGCTATGTTTACTGTGGGAAAGAAATGTTGGGTTAAATCCGTGAAAAAATGACTACTTTAAAATTAGCCCCATGAAGTGGCAGGTTTTTTGCTTCCAATTCAACCACTGTTAGAAATAGCACCTCAGCTTGTAACAACCCGTGCGTTCTAGGTGGGGATTGCTCAATCGTCGCTAAGAACGATTCTTGAGACAACGCACATACATTCGACTCGTCTAGCAGGGGTAAGAGGTTGGGTGGAGAGCCAAATACCTTGGTGCAATGTGCACAACGTACGGGTGGGAGTTTAGGAGGCTAGGGCCCCACCCCTTTCAGGTTTTCCCCACACAATGTTAAGTGTAAAAAGGGTGAAGGATAATAAGCGGTTGGGTTTCATTGAAAAGCTCTTTACCAACTGTGAGATCGGGACCATCGTATAGATAAGATACTTGCGCTTTAAGGATATGTCATACGAAAATGAAAACTACTTGTGTGACATCAGTTATGTTTAGCTGGAGAAAGCTCTGGCCTGGTTTCGGTGTGGCAACACGCAACTTGAGGTAGTCCTAGGTGCATGGAAAGGCGTGCCATACGTTGAAAGGTTTTGTCCAGGCTGCAACTTGGGGAAGGTAGAGGATGACGAACATTTGTTCCTTGCTTGTCCAAATACACATAAAGTTAGGGAACACTTTTGTTCGGCCCTACCCCTCACCCACACGAACATTCTTGCTGAAATCATGTAGATTACGAACACGATCGCCCTAGCCAAGTTTGTGGCATGCTGCCAATACTAGAGGACAATTTATCCTCCATGATCTACCTTTTGTCTAATGGACTCTCTCGTCCCAAATGGACGTAAAATTGTAAACAATAAATAGTAAATAAACTACATTTTTGAAATAAAAATTCCTTTGAAAAGACATGCATCGAAAATGACATCTTGCCATTCTGATTTCTTGGGAATTTGCTATTCAAATTTTAATTTGGAATTGTTATAAAAAATGATGATTTATAAAATCCAAAGTTGTTCTACTTAAACTAATTTTTTTGAATCATTGTCATTGGAATATAAATGTACAATATACACATTTATTGTGGTTTATTAAAAATCACATTATATTCAATTGGAAACAAAATACAAGGAGTGCACCCAAATTCCCCTATAATATTTGGGTTTGATTTTCATTGAAGAATTATTCAACATTCAATAACTTCTCCACCATAGGTCAAAACTCAAAACATTATGAAACCAACTTGGTACACTCATACTCATCAAGGGTCTTTCCAATGTGTACCAAGAGGTTAACCATGGTTTGTGAGATCTCAAAATGTGACAAAACAAACAAACTACCCTTCCTGTGTGTACTTACTTAACTTACTGTTTGACTTCAAATCAAGTCCCAAGACGAGGGGATAAACGAGATGCGAAGAGGTTTCCATTATTAGTAAGAGCCGTTTGAAAGCGTTCAGAAATATCCCGAATGATTGGTCCTGTGTGAATGCTGTCAGATCCCTGGCGCTGGCGGGAAATTTTCAAATTTCGAGTAGCGGGTTTCTTTGCTCCCTCGCTCTCGTGCACTTCCGTTTGTCGTCGTCACGTGAGGGTTTGGAGAATTTGCTTGGGGGAGGAGCGGAGCGGAGCGCATCGGAGCGACGATTTCGAGCGTTTGTTCGTGTTTTCTGCCCTGCGGAAATCACCATGGTATGTTTTCCATTTGCGGGAATATCATGCTTCCGGGTTTTGGTTTCAAAAGTTTGTGTTCTAATGATAAATTGTGCCATAGTCGGAAGCACAATCTCCCGTCTTCGTTGTTTGATTCTCTTGTTCGTTTGTACGCAGCGGCTTTCCCCTGCAGTTTTGTTTGTTTGTGGAGACAATGGAGGTTAGATTGTTTGTGAGGCAGCTTCATAAAACCCTAATCAGGGGTATTGCTGGAGAGTCTATGATTTGCTGAAATGATCTGTTTGGAGCATACAGATTGAATGCTGCTTTTTTTAATTCTGGTGATTGCTCGCAGGTGACCAAGGCGAAACCTGGAGTTGAGAAGGAGAAGGCTCCTGTCAAGTCGAAAGTTGGAATTGAGAACGAGATGGTCATAACTAAGGGTAAAGCTGGAGGTGAGAATGAGAAGGTCGGCAGCAAGCCTACAAAGGCAGTCTCCAGGGCACCTCTTCAGCCGCGCTCAGAATTTGATTCTGATGCCAACATTGCACAGGCAAACAACAACGATAAAACCATCGAGGAGACTTACCAAAAGAAGACACAACTGGAGCACATTCTGCTGCGGCCAGACACCTATGTGGGAAGCATTGAGAAACATACACAGGCTCTGTGGGTGTACGAGAATGACAACATGGTTTACCGAAATGTCACCTTTGTTCCAGGTCTGTACAAGATCTTCGACGAAATTCTTGTGAATGCTGCTGATAACAAACAGCGAGACCCTTCCATGGATTGTGTAAAGGTACTTCCTCAACCTGTTTCCCTGGTTCTGGGATGTGAGGACAGTCTGCCTGTTACCTTTGTTGTCCTGTTTTCCATTTTCTTGAAACATGTAATACATGGATTGTGCTGTTGCACAATATGTCAGGAATTGAGAAAGCCAACAGGAACACATACTTCACTGTGAGAAGTCAACAAGGCTGTTAGATTATGCTCCTTCTCATTCTTTACAGCAGATAATCCTGCATGTGACAAGCAACACCAAGAGCCTGTCCTGGCTTATGGAAGTTAACTTTAGCCTCTCCAGATGATATCTGATATCAGGATCTTTGGTAGAGCATGAGCTTGGCCTGTGTCTTTGCTGATGTGACACTGCACCTTTGCTTTGCACCCCAGTTTGTGATATCCTTCACTGCCACTTCTGACTTCACCTTCACTCTGGGTTTAGCTTTACATGAAATCTGTTGTGGGATGCAGGTGGAAATTAATGTGGAGCAGAACAGAATCAGTGTTTACAACAATGGGGATGGAGTGCCTGTCGAGGTTCACAAAGAAGAAGGTGTTTATGTCCCAGAGATGATCTTTGGTCATCTCCTCACCAGCAGTAACTACAATGATGCTGAGAAGAAGACCACTGGAGGTCGGAACGGCTATGGAGCAAAGCTAGCCAATATCTTCTCCACCGAGTTCATTATAGAAACTGCCGATGGAAAGCGACTCAGACAATACAAGCAGGTTAGCCATTGTACAATCTGGAACCAAGGTTGCTGCATTTTGTTGCATGCTTTATTGTGTTACTTATCGAATTGTGTGTGAATTGGTCAGGTTTTCACTGATAACATGACTAACAAGAGTGAGCCAGCCATCACCACGTGCAAGGCAAGTGAAAACTGGACAAAGGTTACCTTCAAACCTGACCTAGCCAAGTTCAACATGACCTACCTGGAGGATGATGTTGTGGCACTGATGAGCAAGCGTGTGATGGATATTGCGGGCTGCCTTGGCAAAACGGTGAAAGTGGAACTCAATGGCACCCGCCTCCCCATCAAATCATTCCAGGACTATGTTGGCCTCTACCTCTCTGTTGCGAACAACACCAGAGAGGAACCACTTCCGAGGTACCATTGTCTTAAGAACCTCTTTTCAGGCATTAATCTAATGTTCCAGCTGTGTCTGTTGAGTGCTTGCCAGCATCATGACTGAGTCTATCTGTTCTTGACACATTATTTTGGTTTTAGTGCTCAATTTCTGCCTTCCCTGCTACTGTCAGTGGATAGTGATGGCAGTTCTCAACTGCTATTTGTAATGAAGCTGACAATCTGATGCTTCATGAGTGACTCTCATGAGGTTATGACTGCACTCATTGTTCAGACTGTTGTTTTTGAGTTTTTCTCTCTGCAATCATGTAGATGTGTTCCATTTTCATTATTAGAGTATTAACCACTTGACATTCTCATTTCCGGGAAAACATTAAGGGAAGCATCAACTGCTTGACATTTTTATTTCAGGGAAGCTTCCATGGTCTAAGTTTTTGATTTGTGCTGCTGCAGGATCTATGAGAAAGTGAGTGATCGCTGGGAAGTTTGTGTGAGTCTCAGTGATGGCCAATTCAACCAGGTATGACCATCCTTTGGTGACTCTGGTCCATTGCTATTGTTCTGTTTTCAGTGTCAACTTTGCAATTGAAAAGTCTGAAAAGCTGCAAAACATTTGGGTCGCAGGTTAGCTTCTGCAACAGCATTGCTACAATCAGGGGAGGAACACATGTACAGTATGTTACTGATCAGATTGTCAACCACATTCTAGGAGTGGTGAATAAGAAAAACAAAACTGCAGGTGTCAAGCCTTTCCAGATTAAGAATCACATGTGGGTATTTGTCAATGCTCTGATTGACAATCCCACTTTTGACTCTCAAACAAAGGAGACTCTCACAAGCCGAGCTGGAAGCTTTGGGTCCAAGTGTGAGCTCTCGGAAGAGTTTCTCAAGAAAGGTACATGGCAGCAGTTGTGCTGAAGCATTCTGTTTTGGAAATTCTGCCAATTTGTTTGGAAATATCGGTCCTCGTCATCTCATGAATCAATCATGTTTGGCACTCACCTACTTACACATCCTTTTTGGCCCACCTACTTTGTATACATGCTGTCTTTTTGGTCATGGCAGTATACCTGCAGGGAGTTCGAACTCACATTTGTTTCTAGCATATGTTAGCCACTATGAGACACACTTAACAGACTGAGAAAGGTGTGTTTAATAGTGAAAGTTTTCAAATAATAAATTATGTTTGTGGAGTCACAGATCAGGCAAGAAGCCCTAAACCCTACAAATTGAATGCTTAACTTGCTTGGAACAAGGACTGTATACTGTACAGCCCTCCCTAGGTGCGGTGAAGTCTAAAATCATACCCTAAGCCCAAAATCTGAAACCTGATGACTACATTTAAGTCTTTTTGCACAATAAGGAAAAAACAGTGGTCCTCATCCAAGGAAACTTTGCTGATGTTGGGTGATGGGGGTTATTGCAGTGACAAAATGTGGGGTGGTGGAGAGTGTACTGACCTGGGCAGACTTCAAGCAAAGTAAGGAGTTGAAGAAGAATGATGGTACCAAGAGGCAGCGCATCACTGGCATACCAAAGCTTGATGATGCTAATGATGCCGGTGGTAGAGGTTCTGAGCAGTGCACTCTGATCCTTACTGAGGGTGACTCAGCTAAAGCGCTTGCTGTAAGTCTATTCAAATTTGATGTATGAGAAGCAACCTGAGAAAGATCAATGCTTTGGTAAGATAATGTTGACATTCCAGGTTTCAACTATTTGCTGTGTTTATGGCAGATGAGTGGTATCAGCGTTGTTGGGCGTGATAAGTATGGAGTGTTTCCACTGAGGGGAAAGCTGCTGAATGTGCGAGAGGCAAGCCACAAGCAGATCATGGAAAATGCAGAAATCAACAACATCAAGCGCATTCTTGGGCTGCAGCATGGCAAAGACTATGACAGTACGAAGAGCTTACGCTATGGTCACCTCATGATCATGACAGATCAGGTTTTGTACTCTCACCAGTGAGTGTTGTGCTCAATTATACCAGCATCTTAACATAATATTGTACTTTGGGTGAACTTCTGTACTCTGCTCTGTTCCTGCATTTAGGTGCTAACTATTGGGGAGGTTTTACAGGATCATGATGGCTCCCATATCAAGGGGTTGTTAATCAATTTTATCCACTCCTTTTGGCCATCACTGCTCAAAATCCCTTCCTTCCTTGTGGAGTTCATTACTCCCATTGTGAAGGTATCTCCTGATTCTCAGCCTATAGCATGCTTTGCAAGGTCATCTGTTCATTGTCTGGTGGTTGGCAGAATTCTTTCTGGAATTCTAGACCCTGTTAACAAAATGGGATTTTGTCTGAGCAGGCAACGAATAAGAACAGAGTTTTGCCATTCTATACACTTCCCGAGTATGAGTCATGGAAGGAATCTCTGAATGGTGAGACAAAAGGGTGGACCATAAAGTACTATAAGGTGTGCTCATACTTCTCTGGTGATCTTTTACCGTGCTGATCTTGTGAAGGTGCACATGAAACTCATTGTGTTAGTGTAGTGAAGAATAGCTCAGTGAGGATGTCTGAAACCTTTCAGGGTCTGGGTACCTCTAGTCCGAAGGAAGGAAAGGAGTACTTCCGTGACTTGTCAAAGCACAAAAAGGATTTTCATTGGGAAAGTCAAGATGATGGTGACGCAATTGAGATGGCATTCAGCAAGAAGAAAGTGGAGGCTCGGAAAACCTGGTTGCGACACTATGAGGTAGTGTTTCCCATTGCTTCATTATTATGTGATTGTTTGAAAAGTGTCATAAAAACCATGTTTTATGCTTATTCTGCCTGTTTTTTGGTTGTTTGCAGCCTGGGACATTTCTGGATCAAACTATGGAAGTTATCAAGTATAGCGACTTTGTGAACAGAGAGCTGATTCTGTTTTCCATGGCTGATTTGTCACGTTCAATTCCCTCAATGGTTGATGGGCTGAAGCCAGGCCAGCGGAAGATTCTGTTCTGTGCTTTCAAGAGAAATTTTGTGACACAGGCTAAGGTAAGCACATTCTGTGCCCATCAGCCTCTTGGGAGCCCAAATTTGGGAATTTTTCAACAATTCTAACTGCTGTATTTTTGTTCACAGGTTGCACAATTTTCAGGTTATGTGTCAGAGCACTCAGCATATCACCATGGAGAACAGAGCTTGGCAAGCACCATCATTGGAATGGCCCAGAATTTTGTGGGCAGTAACAACATCAACCTGCTCTTTCCTCATGGTCAATTTGGCAACCGTGATCAGGCAAGATATTTATGTCCAATTTTCAATGTCCTGATGCCAATGGTCTATTTTATAGTAAATGTAATTTGTAGTATAGTCTGCTCTTGTAAATTACAAAGGTTAACAGTTACTGTTCACTGTGATGAAACTGCCTGTTCTTTGTTACTGCTGGACTCACAACTGGCAGCTTGCAAGGACCCAGACCCCTGCAGATGAACCTGCTTATATTAAGTATACAAGAACCAGCTACATAACCCCAGAGCTGTGATCAACAATTACTACTGCTGAATTCTTATCGCTTTCAATATCCGGGACATACCTACCTCATACCAGCCAAAAATCAGTCTTAGACCCAAATACCAGGAGCAGACTGGTATATCCTCATATGTGACATACATGTAAGTGGTTTATGTATACCACTTAGTAATGGGCTATGACATCAGGTAGACCGTTCCATGAGACTGGCTTGACTTATCAACAGTATGGACATGCAGGGTGGGAAGAATCATGCGAGTGCTCGATACATTTACACATGTCTGGCGCCAATTACTCGAGCCCTGTTTGTTCAGGCTGATGATGTTCTGTTGGACTATCTCAAAGAGGATGGGCAATCTATTGAACCCACATGGTTTGTAATTTTTCCTTTCACTGCTTGTGCACATAGCATGGTTGTCTTCCGAACTTCTTGCAGATCTTCTTGTACCTCCTCTGCACAGCATCTGAATATCTGAATCTCTGTAATTTGCAGGTATGCACCAATCATACCCATGGTGCTGGTCAATGGGAGTGAAGGTATAGGCACAGGCTGGAGTTCCTTTGTTCCCAATTACAACCCCCGCGATATTGTAGCCAACCTCCACCATCTCCTCAAAGATGAGCCTATGGAACCCATGCATCCTTGGTACAAAGGTTTCAAGGTACGACATGCTCAGACTTTGTATTCTGGAAGATTTGATTAGGATCAATCAAAAGAGTTATTCTCCATTCTGAAGATTTTTAGCTTTACTGTGTTGATTTCAAGTTGTTATACTCATTTCAGAAGAATTGGAGCTGAGTTTGGGTTTTGATTTTGTGGCTTGTGGATTTTAGGGTACAATTGAGCTCTCAGCCACAAAAGATACTGGCTTGACATACACCATCACAGGTATAGTTGAGCAGGTGGATGACACCACACTCAAGATCTCAGAGCTTCCGGTGCGCAAGTGGACTCAGGACTACAAGGAGTTCCTTGAGACTATGATGACAGTCTCTGAGAAGAACAAAGAACCCTTCATAAAGGTGAAGAACATTTTGATCTAACCTCCCTCTTAGCTAATTTTATGGGGTTATTAAGCACAACAGGATCTTTGGTTGGTTTTTATTATGAACACCTGTATATTCTGTGTGGGTTTGTTACTTCAGCTGATATAAATTAACTTTGTAGGACTTCCGGGAGCACAACACTGATACAAAGGTTCACTTTGAGCTTTTGCTCTCGGAGGAGAATATGGCAATAGCACTGGCAGAGGGTTTGATCAAGAAATTCAAGCTCACCACCACAATTAGTACCAGCAACATGCATTTATTTGATGCTGGAGGATTGATCAAGAAGTATGACACACCAGAGCAAAGTATCCCTTTTCTAACAATTTGTTGAGCCAAGGATTGGAAAGATCATTGCAGAGAGAATGTCTGGGGCTAGGGGTTGCTTGCTATTTGATGTCTTTGTGATTATGAGACAGGATGTCTACTAGATGTCATTGCGGTATGTTCTGTGGTGGAACTTGACCTCATCTTCACAGTTCTTGAGGAGTTCTACATCTTGCGCCTGGAGCTTTATGTCAAGAGAAAGGTGATAATCCTCACCTGCTTGTGTTATCCTTGCAAAGCTTTGATGCCATCTCTTTGTTTAAACTCATGTTGATGAGTACAACACTGTCTCACAGATTTCTTCTGCACATATTTGTTGCACATGCAATCTTTTTTTAGGCTGTTCAACTGGAGAATCTGCAATATGAGCTTCTGAAAGTCGACAACAAGGTGCGGTTCATCCTTGGAGTTGTACATGGGGAGATTATTGTGAACAACCGTAAGCGTGCAGATCTGCTGGCTGACTTGAAGGCGAAGGGCTTCACCCCCTTCCCAAAGAAATCCAAGTCTCTTGACCCCCCTGTTGTTGGGGCTGATCCAGTCCCTGCAGAGGGGGAGGATACATCAGAACAGGTGAATTCAGATTTGAAAAAATTTATAAACTTGCACACTGGTTGCATGATTAAAACATGTTCCTTAAATTGATGGTGCAACTCAATCACATAACTGAATTCCTTTTGGATGTTGGAGAACAGGAAGAAAAACTGAAAGGGGGTGTGAAAGCAGGAGATTATGAGTATCTCCTCTCAATGCCAATTGGGACACTCACATTTGAGAAAGTTGAGCAATTGCGGCAACAACGAGACAAAATGGAGGATGATGTAGAGACACTCAAGAAAACCATGCCCAAGTCATTGTGGGAGCGGGACCTTGATACTTTCATCAATCAGTTGGATGTATGTGGATCATTTTTTCTGCACTGGAATTCTGTCCCTAAGTCTGAACATATGACAAGCAAAAAAACTATTTCTTGTCTGGATTCTTGAGACAATGGATCAAGAACACAGTGTATTCCTTACATGTGTATTGTTGTGGATGGCAGGCCCAGGAAGCTGAGGAAGCAAAAGATGAGGCCTATGAGGCTAAGCATGAAGCAAAGGAAGGTTCGCATGTTTTCAAAAGAGCTGCTGCCAAGGCACCCAAGAAGGATCCCAAACATAAGAAGCCAGATGCTGATGTGACAGAGGATGTGGAGGCAGGTCCAGTAGTTCCAGCAGTTATGGCTGCCAGCAAGCCTGTACCACAGAGTGTGCTACTGTCCCTGTACCATCTGGATTTTTTTTTAGCCATTGGCACATTAACATGTGGAGGCCTCAGCAGTTGTATGCTCTATTGAATGTTGAACATTATTGAGCAGTATTGAGATGCATATTTATGAATTGTTATTGCTGAAATGGTCAGTGATGTGTGTTTGTGTCTTGCAGAGAAAGATGTTTCTATAATCCCTAAGCCCCGAGCCAAGGCTGCTGCCAAGAAAGTTACCAAGCCTGTCATGGTACTTATTTTGTTGTACCAATGTGCTTGCCAATATTAAATTCTCAGGAAGATTGGATCATAAACATTGGTGCCTCAGCAATGGTGATGCTACTGAGCCAGAAGCTTTCTTTTGACAAGGAGTCTTAGTTTCCATAGTTTATATGCAAGGGTGAGAATTTGACTGAACTCATTGGCTACACAGGAACTGGAAGATAGCGAAGATGAGTTGTTCACCACCAGTCTTAGAGATCGAGTTGCTTTGTACAATGCCAAGGTTCCCCCACCTACTGTTGCACCAGGTAAACTCCACCAACTGGAAGACAAAAGACCTTCTGTTCTTAATTGCTGCCTTGGATTTGGAGTATTTGCAGTTTGCTACAAGAGTTTTTAGCTAACACAGTGCTCTGTCCTTCTCAGAGGAGATCCTGTCATCAGACACAGAGGGGGCCATTCCAATGGTCAGTGAAGCACCCCCAGCCAGGAAGAGACTCCAGAAGGTAGGAGGAAAACAAGAGAAACTGATTCACGACACGCCTTCCCCAGTCAACAAGGTCCGCAGGATGAGGGATTCTCCATTCAACAAGAAAAGTGCTGCTGTGATGGCAAAGAAAGATGAGATTGCAGTGAAGGCTGTTGAAGCGATTGTTGAGGCTCGACCCAAGCGTGCTAGCAGGAAACCTACACAGTATGTACTTAGTGACAGTAGTGAGGATGAGAAGAAGGCAGAGAGTGAGAGTGAGAGCGAGAGCGAGAGTGAGGATCTTGATTTCTCTGATGAGTTGTGAGGCATCCATTCCATTCGCTTGTATATTGTAGGAGACAAAAAACATTGTAGACATTCAGCTGCTGACCAATAATTTGTACTCTCAGTTAGTTGAGCTGTATATTTAGCTATATGCAAGCTGTACTGATCAGTGCTGGATCATCTTCAGCATGCAAACAGTAAAAAGACATTGTTTTCTAATTCTGAAAGCTTTTTACATGAGTCTATATATTCTCCTCAGCACTAGTTGACACACGGAAGTTTTTTGTAAAGCCCTAGTTGCATCAAACTTCTTTGATGAAAGGATGTAAACGATCAAAGAGATGCAAAACTTCCTCGATCAGAAGATGCAGCGATCAAAAGATGCAATGATCAAAGATTTTAAGCTCAAAATCCTAATCTGTTTTAATTCACCCATCACTGGATACAGAACCCCCTACCACCCCATATCTTCCCTATTCCTTTTCCAAATTGAGCAAGTTTTTGGTGTTGGAATCTAGGTGGAGGGCTATGTGTTTTCTTTGAGCTTCAGAAGCAGAGGAACAATGAATGTGTGGGGGTTCAACCTCCTTTGAGTTCACTCACCAGCCTGTCTACCCTAACAACAGTAGGTGTGGAAATTGCTCTACAACAGGGCATGCAGCTTAGATTTATACTCTGCTCAACAAGAGTATTGCCGTTTCACAATCGACCAATCTTTCATAGTTGAGATCTCTTGTCGAAGGCAGTGCGGTTGGACTTTGAGATGGACAAGAGATGGGTTTTACAATGACACCAAAAATAAAACAATATTCAAATTTCAGATTTCAGCTTTCAGACATGGCATGGCAATGTATTATAATTATATGAGACTGTATGTACATTTATTTATATGTCAAGTCTTGATCCAAAAACCTTTCTTATAAATGTGTTCCAACATCTGAATGGAAAATATAATGTTGATGTGCAGGAAATTTCAATACTGAGTTATGAACAAACAAAACAAAACAAAACAAAAATAGTGTTGTAGACTTGATCAATTCATTTCAAATGCCAATTTGTTTGTGCAAGCAAGGATTTAAGAAAATGGCCTTCACCTTTCCCAAAACTTGGATGAATATTGAGGTCCAGAATCAAAACTATGTCATCAAGGATGGCATGACTTCTAAGAGCATGATCAGGAAATAATGTAGATATCCAAGACCCGAATGCAATCACAAGATAATTTGCTTTTTCTCCATTGATTGTGTGTGCACCTTCTACTGCTACTAATAACCTATCAAGTGAAATGTAGAGCAGTAGAAGGTGCACACACAATCTTTCAAAACACTCAAAACACGTCAAAAACGAAAAAATATGCCCCTGTAAAGTTTGGGTGATTAAAAATGAGAAAAAAAATTTCATACGCATGGCAGCCCATGAAAGTTTGCTTTGCCACCTAAAACCAAACATGAATATGCTACCTAATGGAGTTTACTTACTTTCATCATTGGGATGGATGAAGAAAACAATGCCCAATGTTCTCAAAATAGTTATTCACTTTTAAACATATGGCTGAAATCTAGTCTACTTTCTAATTTACTTTAAGACTTGAAAATCAATAGTAATATGTGTAAGATCATCCTATCCACCAAACTCTAAGTTTTGTGGCAACAAATTCTTCAAAACTATTATAATCTCCAAATATGTTTTTTGAATTATTCGTAAACACTTTCAATTCACTTTCCTTCTTTAATTTCCTATATAATTGTCTTATTTAGTGTTTTTTCCTTTAGCATATCTAAGTGTTTCACAAATGTCGTAAAATGTGATTAGGAATAATCGACTAATGGTTTTTTTCCTTTTGTTTATCTTATAGGCAAATAGAACCATGAGTGCAAAGACATGGATTCCTAGGTCAAATTTGGAAGTTGAATTTCCTATGAAATCTTAAGATTATCTTCATTTAGGTTTACAACACTAATATCTTGTGGCTATTTTTCAATCATTGTAGGGCTCTAAGGCATATTTCCATAGTAATGAAAATCTTTCATTACTATTTGTTGAACTGTTTCAACTATATGCCAAACTTATGTGGCAACAAATTCTTCCCCTAGATCTTGATTATGATTAGCTTCTTCATATGTTGTGTAATCATCATCACTTCCATGGTCAATGATGTTTGTTGCAATGTAGATATTTGAGGGTCAAGTCTTGTTGTTCATTGTTGTGAGGTTGAAAGCTCATATACTTGTAGCCCTAAATCTAGACTTGATTTGTTTTGTGAGTGATTGCTCTAAAGCCTAATTTATCCATCTAGCCAAGGTTATATAAACTAATTCCATGTGATTGCTTTTAAACAAAACTACGTCCTTGACCTCTCTAAATGTTGTTTTAAATTACTTAAAATAAGAAAACATCTAATGGTTGTAAAGCATGTGATGTGTGGGATGGTAACATGATTATCATGCCCATTTAGAACTAATAAATGCTTGTTGGTGAAAGACACTCCACCTAGAATAGACTTCTTGAAAAAAGGTATGAACCCCTTGAACAAGAAATAAATTATCCAAGCTTTCTTTTGACTTGCCATGTAGATCCTTGGTTTGAAAAGTTTGATGTAATCATCTTGGAATTTGTCTCTTCTAAAAATGTTAAACCTTGGTAAAACACCTACTACAACTATTATTTCACAATTTATAATTAATCATTCACGAGACTTGGGGATAATCTTATAAATTGTAATTAATCTTCTCCTAGCCAAAACCTTTGCTCCTACTTACATACTAGTTTGAATGTTAGTTTCATTTGAATTCCATACATTATTTACAACATAATTATGTTAATTATACATTGGTTTTAGGTTGGTGTAAAAAGAATTGTTGGAAGAATTCAAATTGGTGTGAAAAGAATTGTTTTACAAACTTCAAATCCTTTTTCTTATCGAATGTTCATTTTCCAATGTTTATGTTTGAACCAATACCACCATTTATTACTTAGTATCCCATCCTATAAAGGTGTAGCCTCTGTTTGTGCGAGCTTTACAACCTTTATCTTTAGTTGTTGCAAGCTTATGGATAGTCTACATTCTTACATCACTTCAATTCATCTTCTTCCTCCTTAAATACACCTTTTGGCCCCATCTTTGTGGATCTTATTGTATTATTCATGTGATTAGAAAATGAGTTCAATGGAATGTTCCATGACATGTTGGCTCTTGTCATGTCTTGAAATACATCACAAACTTACCCCCCTCCATCACCCAAATGTCATCTTGTCCCAGGACTCCCAAATGGGAATTCCAAAATTCCCAAAATTGGGACTCCCGCGACTTTGGAGGCCCATAACTTTGTGTGAAGACCTCTGATTAAAGTGAGGTTTGAAGTAAAGTTGTAACCCTCATCGAGAGCTTTTCAACAATATGTGGCACGCCACCTGCACGCAAGGAAGTCAGGGCAATTCCCAACTTTTAATGGTCAAGAGTCAAATTGTTTTTATCAAGTTTCATAATATGCTTCTAATTTTATTCAATACATTCATAGAAAGATGGTTTCGAAAATTGAATAATCATTTTTATATTTGATATTTTGACCAATGTTGATAAGCTTGGCATTGGGAAAACCTTAAATGTTAGACACACTTTGGCAAATTGTTTCATCTTTGCTTTTGATGTTTATTGTGAATTTGAATTTTTTCTTTTACATTGGCTTCTAATTCTTTTTTCGATTTCTACCAATTTTTTCTTTCTTAAAATCTCATTTGTCATGTATTTGAAGTTGAATCCTACTATGAACATTTTCTCTTTTTTTTGTAAAGGGAAGAAGCTCAATAGTTCCTTGACTTTCAAAGGCTTCAAACTCCAATTATACATTGTAGGCTATAAAACCAATTTTCATCTTGCTTGTTTACATCACTTGGATGATGAAGGTCAATGTTCTTTGAATAACATGGGACTATCAAGTTTTTTAAAATGATTCATGTAATTTTCAAGGTCTTGTTCATTAAATCTACATCTAAAATTTATTTTTGAAGATAAATGATCATCTTTGTTTGATATATTAACCAATGCTAATATAACTTGACATTTTGGAAACTTGAAATGTCAAAATATTTTGCAATTGTCTCATTTTTAAAAAAAAAATTTAAAACATTTTTATTCCTTGTCTTCTTTTGCCAAACTATTTTTTTTATAATTTATAGTACGTAATTTTCTTATCCTTTTAGATTGTTTGTTCGAAACACTTGAAACTAAACCCTATTATGGTAATGTTCTATAGTTGCTAGAATTAATGTAAATGGCTATGAATAAAGCACTACAACTATTCAATTTCATAAAGAACTTTGTGAACAAGTTGAACTTATTGTACAAAAATTATTCAACATCATCTTTTAGAGAAAATTGGATTGAATGAATTTCTATTTTGATACATTATCAACAAGTTTTTCTCTTGTGTCATTACACATATGCACAAGTAAGTTTCAAGTGTGCTTGTGCTTATGCTTAATATTTTTGTTCTCACACGATTTCACATATTTGAAGTTTGTCTAATTTCTTCATTATTGTGTTCTTTATTTGGGGTTGTAGCCATTAAGAAAGCATTTGAAATCAAAGGAGTAATATGCTATGTTGTATTAGAGGTTAAAAACAACGCCACTCATGTTGTTGGAATGGATTTTGCCATGGTTGGTTATAGTTTTTAGTGAAGAGGAAAAAAAAAATGTTTGAAAACATGTACCTTGTAGGTAATATGAATTTATATGTTCCATTTATTTCACCTTCTATTCACTAGGGTTTGATAATTGCTTGTCCTATTATTGCATTTTTGTTTTTCTATATGCTTGATGGAATGAAACAATGTTGACACCATGGATGGTTGGTAAGGAAAGGTTATCATTACATTTTAACCTTGTGCATCCCAAGGAATATGTATTAACATTGACATTAATATTGAAATTGTACTCATTTCATAGAAAAATTGAAGCAATGTTTCAAATATTTTTACCTATTTTGTCAACGATTTAATATCATCCTTTTGTATGGTAGCCTTGTCAAGGTGTTTCATTTTTATGGAATATGATAACCACATTCTCACCAAAAGTGAAGGATTTTAACACAACATTATCCAAATTTGCACTTTACCTCAACATTCAGTGAACATAAGTTTTTTTGTACACAACATTTTGAATTTATAGTTGATTTCATGATGGATAAGGGCTTTCATTTTCCCTTCTACATTGGAGGATCCATTTATGATGTCAATGTGAATTTGGTAATGGTATTAGAAGGTCTTTGGTTTAAGCCCTAGCCTAGAGTTATTTAGTCAACAACACTCAACTTAATAATGTCCTACCATTTCTGCAAATGTAGTGAACACCAAAGAAGGTCACAAAATCTTAATTTAGAAATCTTGAGGTGGGCATTTCATGGATGTGGTTTGGGGCAAAAACTAATTAGTTTTCTTACTTGCAAGACTTATAATAGATTTTACAATTGTCACTTTCTTTTCAGGATGAACATACAAAGGGCACCTCCAAAATGCTACTGGAAAGTATCATTACCTCTCATCAATTTTAATGAATGAATGGCCTTTCATGAAAATTAATTATGGAGTAAACAACCCAATGAACAAACAATAGATCACAACAAGGACACAGTTGGTGCAAAAGAAGTATGTACAAGACATGCATCTATCATATCTAGTCCCAATATTTTTTAAAGCCACAATTGATTATAAAATAATTTTTAGAAAGGTAATTGTGAACTCTAGTTCACATAGAAATTTGACATATAGTATATTTCAACATCTCAAGATTGTAAACTCTATTATTGTTTCAATGTTAATTTCTGAATTCTTTTCCCTTTTGCCAAGGTTTTTTATACATTTCTTATTGGGATTGATGGATTGCTTGTCACACATTGGAACACCTTTTTTGAGATTTTTTTCAAATGCTATGAATTTGAAGGAAAGTCACACTAGTTTTACATTATAAATATGTAGATAAGTGTGACATAGATTTCATGTTGTGTAAGTTGAAACAAAAACGACATGTAAACATTGCCATGACAATACTTATTACAATGACACATTAACCATAACAATTTTGCATGATTTGATATATCAAAGATTGTTCAACTCACATAGTTAATATTCATGCTGAACTCATTTACTTATATATATGTATATATGGTCTTTGCATGGAATTAATATTACATGTGTTTGAATGTGAATAATGAGCAATTTGCATGATAATCATGTGTCATAATTGTGCAAAAAAAAAATATTGATCTATGAACCCATGTTGGACTAATTTTTGATTTTTTTTGATAATAGTCAAATTTAGGTTTCGTGTGTGTGTGTGTGTGTGTGTGTGCGTTTTACAAAATTCCAACTTGAGGTTTATGGAAATTGGAAATTTCAAAGAAAATGAAATCAAGTTTGAACATTTAAAATGCTAATGAAGAGCAAGTGTGAGGTGGGGCCATGGGTTGAATACATTTGAAGGTGGGTATATAATCTTGGGTCTTTATCAAAAACCCTACCCAATATTCTATTAGTTTAAAAAAATTATTTTGATTATTTTGACAAAAACCTAGACTATAATTTTTAAAAACATTATCTTGGTTTTTTTGAAAATAACAAATTGGGTATCTTTCTTGATTTTTCACCCATTTCTTGATTATTGGAATGTTCAAATTTTTTTACATTCACAAAATCTATTGAAACTTAACCTTGTATAAAATTATAATCCATTGCAATGAAGGAACAATGGTTCAAAAGAACAACTTTTTTTAACAAAGGGAAAACCAACAACAATAAAAATGTTTTAAAAATGTTGCAACCATAGCCATTTTGATTTTCAAAACTATTAAACTATAAAACTAACTAAAAGTACCACTAGAAGAAAAACACTTATTTTCGACTAGTCTCTATAACAAAATTTTAATTACAAGCGACATTTGCGACTAAAATTCCCTTAGTAGCCTTGGACAAGTCACATGTGATATTAGTTGCAAATGACAAGGGTATTGGATGAACGAAAATGCCAACAAATACAAGTTCATCCTTTGACTCCATTATATACATATTGTTACATGTGACTAAGATGCCATTATTTTGGTCACTATTGAGGGCAAATGATGTGTTGCCACGTTTCCAAATACTTAATTATTTAAAATTATTATTATTATTATTTTGAAATAATGTGGGATGCTCAATTCACATGCTTGGATGATTTATATTATGACATGTCCAATCTAAATATGCGATGTGGCATTTTAAAATGAATTTAATATAAAATATTAATATTAAGTTGGTAGGTACTTAGGTAGGTACATAAGTAGGTGCCTACAAACTTAGGTTAAATACCTACCTAAGTAAATAGGTAGGTATTTAGGTAGGTAAGTACATAGGTCAACCTAGGTGAGTAGGTCAAATTAAGCACCTACTTAATTAGGTAGATAAATTAGTTGGGGAAATAGGTAGTTTAAAATTGTGCATAATTTTTCTTTTTATTTTAGGATAAGCCTTTGAGTGGTTCATCTCATGTCCACACATTTTTTAATGTGAAATTGGATGATCACACCCCTTGTTTATATAGTGTTCAAACTAAGAATGGATAACAAACAATATGGGAGAAGTTTTGAAATTGCAACTTCTTCACAAACTAAGTTGCAACTTTAAAACTTCCTTCATGCCTTTTTTCTTTATTTTTAGATTTTTAAATAATTCAAATACATGTTTCATTAGATAATTAACTAATCATTTAATTAATAATGATTAAATTAAAATACATTACAAATATTAAATATATATTACAAATATAAATATTCATTATCAACTATTTAAATAACTAATAACTTTTTAATATTTAACTAACTAACTATCTAGTTACTCGTAACTTGTTAATACATAATTCATAGATAAATAAATAACATGAATATTTAAAAATATTTCTTTATTTTTAAAAATAGGGTCGAATTATAAATAATTTAATAATAATATAATTACATATTTAAAATAGATTATTTCAAATTAAAAATAACGAACTAATAATTGATATTAGAAAATAAATTCCTACAAAAATTGTTTATTTTTAAATTAACATTAAAATAATTACTATAATTATTATATAATTAAAATTATTATTGTAAAAATTGTTATCGATCAAGTTTTTTTAATATTTGTAATTAATAACAATGAATACAATAATATGCTGAAAATATATTAATATTCTAAAATTATTAGAATATTACAATAAAATATTTATCATGCATAAGTAATTGCAGATTTTTTAAATTAAAAAAATTACTGTATAATAATTCTTGCAATTATAATCATTACAATAATTATTTGAACTACATTATAAATTTTCCAAAATTTTAATTCAGATTTAAAGTTATAACTTATAGATTGTGAATAATTTTGTTCAATATAAAATAATTATGAAATTACTATTTAATTCTTATATGAAATAATTACAATGATTTTAAAGTAATGTAACATTAATTACAATAATTTATTTATTTTACTGTAAGAATATAAAGTATATAATATAAAAGTTTATGTTGTAACAATAACTATTTAGTGTAACTTATAATTAATAAATATAACCATTTATAATTATTTATAAAAGTGATATATTATGAACAAATAGTTATAAGAAATAAATATTTTAGTTTATTATATTAAAATCCATGTAGTTATGGTCATAACATTAATTATTTTATGTTTTTATATTAACAATTTACTATAAATAAATAAATAATGACTAATACATACAATTAGTTTAGTGTATATATATTTTTAAATGCAATAATTACAAAAGAAATTGCTCATTATTTTAAGATTATTATAAAATTCTGAAATAAATCTTAGTTATAAGACATAACTTCTCAATTAGGATACAAAATTTTATTATTATTATTAAAACATAAGTGTTGTAAACACAATAGTTATTTTTTATGATTGGGAACTACCATTTTAATTAATGTGAAAATTTATGTTGTAATATTTATTTATTAATTTTATATAAACACAAATAAATAAAATAAGTTAAATAATTTATTCTAATTATTTTAAATTTGAAATAAAATTATTCTAAAATTTTATGTTGGAATAATAATTATATATTATAAGTACATAGTTAAATATTTTATTATATTGGAATGTAATTTTTACAATGATAAAAATTAAATTAATTAATTAAATTATAGTGGAAATATTTTAATTTTTAGATATTAAAAGTAAAAAAAGAATAATTAAGCTGAATTATAAATTATGTGTCTATTATAATTAATTTATAAATGAAATAATTATTATGATTTTATTATATTTATATATTTATTAAAATAATTTTATTGTTTTTGAAAAATAGAAAATGTTTAATATAATAGTCTATGTTGGAATATATTTAATTTATTGGAAATTATAAGTAATTTAATGTAATGAAATTAGTATAATTTCAATAATCATATCAATGACTTTAATTACAATAAAAATACTATGAATTTAAAGTTAAATCATAAATCAAATAATTATTACAATTGATGTATATATAGAAATATGTTGATTGCAACTAAGCATCACTTCGCTTACAACTATTGGGACTTTATATGTTTATCCTTGGATGATAAATCCAACCCATATATAGATGTAAACCAATTTAAACGCAAACTAGTTGCAAGCTAGTCGTAGGTTATTCGGTTGATGTTAGCATGATGTCACATTAGTCGCAGAGGGCAAAAATTTAGTTGCAAAAAACCAAATAGTTGCAAGTAGTTGTAAATGCATTGGTCACATATTAGTCTGTTTCTTTTAATGAATAATCTTAATGTGTAGCCAACATGTATGAATTATAATAACTAGTGGGTACCTGTGACCTTCGGGCACTGTGAAGTCTCCCGGTTTCTTTAAACTTGAATCATGTTTTAGTTTTTTTATAGAAATTTTTATCTTTTTTTTTTATGTGTTTTTTGTTTTTATTATTATTTTGTATAATAAAAGTAAAGTTTTTTTTTTTCATTTTTATATTTTTGTTTATTTGGATGCAAGTTTGAAGTTTGGAGAAAGAAGATACACCTCATTCTTTTTCAAGTAGGGTTTTTCTTCATTATTATAAGTTTTTTTAAAATTAATTTTTTACTCT
>Ga0116227_10001475_pt1 | contig 52384 bp, 46 predicted proteins | sample S1TSphgellanicum_FD_89693 | JGI IMG/M metagenome (GOLD analysis project Ga0116227, IMG submission 89693) | Host-associated microbial communities from peat moss isolated from Minnesota, USA - S1T2_Fb - Sphagnum magellanicum MG | ecosystem: Host-associated > Plants > Peat moss > Unclassified... | reverse complement strand
GGGGGGGGGGGGGGGGGGGGGGGGGGGGGGGGGGGGGGAATGAACAAGAAATAAATGGTTGGTGAGGTTGTTTTAGGTTTTGTTTTTGGGTTGGGGATCGGAATTTTTGTAATGTCTACTAATTTTGTTATAGTCAAAATTATGAGCTTGGTTTGTTTACAATTTTGAATGTTTCATTCAACAACTAAATCAAGCCTAAAATCTTACTTGTAGCAAAAATAAGAAAACATGTTTACTCAAAATCTTAGGTTTTTAAATTTTCACTTAATACAACTTACTGATCTTTTCAATCATGAAGCTAGTCCTAATTACATCCAATCCAATAGTCTATTATCTAATTAAAAAGTTACACCTAGTCTAAAGTAAAATTTTCATTCATCAAAAAGTGGTTCCTCTAAAATGAAGCTTCAACAATTTACAAAATAATCCACTAGTGATGGTGTAACTACATAGCTTGAGGAATCTACTCCCAATCCATTTGTTTTATGCTAATCGACAAAACTTTGAAATGCACCAACTTGATACCTTTATTTTGTTAGTGTAACAAAAGTGACTAATGAGTTTTAAAAGTTTTTTGAAACAATCAAAGACCAAAGATGGAAAGAGTGTCATTTTTTATTAAAGAATTATACTCTTGTTGGACAACTCCCAACTATTTAGTGAAATCGTTTTTTTGCTTAGCCTCATCAAGATTTTTAGGTTCTGAATTTATTTCCCCTTGCAATCAAGGCTTGAATAAATGTTGAGTACTTCTTGTTAGATTGGTCAACATTATCCTTCACTTTAAAATAAGGTTTTGAAATACAACTTGATTTCCTTCTTTGCACTGTTGAATCACTAAAAGATGGAACGTTTCCTTCATGGGCAAACTTGGTCGGTTTGATGATTATCAATGTTATCATAAAATGCGTCCATTAAATTATCAACATCAAAAAATAGCTTGTTATCCATGTTATAATTGATATCTTTTTTCAATTTTTAAAATGTTTTCATTGTTTGCATTGTTAACATCTTGTGGAGTTGTTAGTGGTACAACATTTAGTGGTGGGGTAAGATTTGAGGTTGAAATAGGTGGTAATGGAAGGGGGTTTGCATTGTAAGGTACTACTTTTAATCCTCCATTGGAGATTGAATGAAAGTCTTGATCTAGATGTCTTGATCTTGATGTTTCATGTTGTGATTTAAAATTGTTTGAAATTCATTAAACACTACATCTTTACTCATAATGACTTTGTTGGATTGTGTATCATACAATTTATAACTCTTCACATTTTCACTATACCAAGTAATTTACAAACTTTAGAAAATTTGATGTCCAATTTTTTTCTTAACTCGGAAGGAACATGAACATAAAAATCACACACAAACATTTTTATGTGATTTAACGAAGGTTTGTATTCAGTCCACACCTTCTCTAGTGTTTTATTTTCTAAAACAATATGTGCACATCTATTTTGAAGATAACAAGATGTGAGAATAACTTCAACCCAAAATGATTTAGCATATTGGATTGATGTGACATATATCTTGCACTTTCAACAAGAGTTCTATTTTTTTTTTTAGCACCACCGTTTTGTTGTGGTGTATAAGGAGCTATAAATTCTCTTGCTACACTTGAGTTATTACAAAATTTTGTGAAAAAATTGGAAATATATTCCCCACCATTATCATTCCTTAGTTTTAAAATTTTCTTTTGGGTTTGATTTTCAACAAGGATTTTATAGGTTCTAAATTTATTAAACACTTTTGATTTTTTTGAAAAAGGATAAACTATTGTCTTTTAGGAAAAATCATCTATAAAAGTCAAAAAATATTTTGCTCCTCCAAATTGACAATGTTTGCATAGGACCACACATATCATAGTGAATTAATTCCAAAATTTATTTTGCCCTTCTACTTCGACCAATTAAAAATTTATTGCATTCAAGTTGCTTTCTATGAAGATAACTAGGACAAAAAATTAGTCTTTTTTGAGGTTTTCTTTTCAATCTTCTCACCATTTCATTTTTCAATATTAATTTCAAATGTTGTCCACCAATGTGACCCATCTTTCTATGCCACACATTAATGTCTAAATTATCTTTGAACATGAATAAAGTTTGAATTTTACTTCCACTATGATTATTTGTCAACATTTGTTCTCCTTTAATCAAATTTATATGAATTATTAACCTTTGACCAATACATATGATGTTATTTGATTTTATTTTTTAATAAAACATTGATTGGAAGTAAAAGATATGTCATAACCAAAATCTATGGCCTTTCCAATAGAGTTTAAGTTAATTCTTAAATCTAATACATGGACTTCTTCAATGTGTCTAATCTTTCCATTAGAAATGCAATGTATTAATAAATAAATTGCCATGTAAAAAAATCAATTAGTTGTATTATAATTACAAGTGAGTTGAAAATGGGTTTTTTATACAGTAATTTATACACATCATACATATATATTTAGTTAACCATGTTTAACATTTTAAGAAGTTGCATTATAGTTACATGTGGCAACTACTTCAAAACTATTACAAATGTGTCACTAAAATAACAATTATGTTGTAACTAGTGTACAATGTACATACATGCAATTATGTCATGTGTTCACAATTCCACCAATCATTATCAGATACATTTGCAACTAATTTTTTATTATGACTCCCATTAATACGATTAATATGACCACTAGTGTGCCACTACTAAAGGGTGTGATCACAATCAAACAAGCCAAAAAACATGTCAAGCAACCAAAAAAAAATGTCATTTTATTACAAATATTTATGTGGTGTCATTTTAATGTCATGTTAATCATGGGAAGTTGTGCTAAATGAATAACATGAATGTCTAAGAATTTAGATGAAAAAATTCATTTACTTTAATTTTGGGTTTCAATTTAATAAAAGGACTTTTGAACTTGAAAAATAATTACATCAAAAGCAGTACATTTTACAAATGATTATGCCAAGGACTTTCTTAATAAAAAAAATTTTATGATAAAAAAATTTACATGATTGTAACCTATTACCCACATTGAAAAAACACTCATAATTAAATAATTATGGAATTTGAATTTTAAAAAAATTCAATGTATGTTTTTATATTCTCAAAAGTTCAAAAGTCCCTTACAACATGCAAATGGTGTGTAACACACATGACATGCAAAACAAAGTTATAGCTTATGATAAAAGAAATTAAAACCCAAATATTTTAACATATATTGGAAGGAATTGAAATTATGATAATTTCTTAAGACAAAATGCAGAATCTAGCAAAAATTTTACACTTTTAACAAAATCATAGTTATTTGAAAAAAATTAACATAAAAAATGTGATGCATTAAAGAAACTATAAATATTTTTAATAAAAAATTACAAAAGATTTCATTTAAACATTTCTTTATATGCAAAAGTCATGAAGAATAATAAAAAAACCACAATCCTTTTGCAAAGTAATCATGTTGGCTCATTTGATTATGATCACACCCTAAAATACTAATGTTCAACTATGTAATGACTATAATACAATTATTTATAACTTAATAAAAATATACATTCATTAGTTATTTATATCTTCATCATATCTCTTTCATTTTGAGTGGTTTAAAATGTTATGGGAGTACTACCTCAAGTTCTAAAAATCATCTTTGAACTTTAATAGTAATGGAGCAACATACAAGGAATTTTGTGGTTGTTTGGGAACTAGCTTTTGTAACATTTGGTGGTTTGTTTTTTTGAATTCTTGACCTTTTCTACTTTGAAGGGCCATAATTTTTTAATGTTAATTTTTTTTTTTACAATTTTTAATGCACTAGACATGCCAATAAGAGGGGTTCAAGTTTTGTTTAGACATTAAAAACAATGGAGCCCTCCCTTTGGATCTAGCCTACCTTGAACGCTTAAATGTTATAATTGTAATTCAATTGCGACTAATGAACAACTAAAAGATTTAACCCATATGTTTTTTTTAAAAATCCCATGTTACAAACTATATAAAGAAGGCATGTTCTCACATGTTTTCATGTTAAAATACATGTGCCATTTTGGGATGAACTGAGAAAAGCTTAACCTCAAGGCAAAACATAAAATAAAAATGAAATTTCATGGCTATTCTTTAGTGCATTTAGTCTTGTGTTTTCCTATCTATTTACCTACTTAGGTAAATAAGTAGGTCGTACTTTCCTACCTACCTATGGTTATGTACGAAATACCTAGCTACTAAAATTTATTTATTTATTTATTCCAAAATACAACTAATATGCCATGTGGCAATTTTTTATTGTGCAATGTGTCATAATTTTGGATCATCATTAACAATCATAATGGACAATGGAGATTAATATCTCAAAAAAAATTTAATGTCCAAAATTTTTCATAATGCCATGTGTTAAATTTTAATAAATGGATGATAATTAATGACATCAGCATGACATCATGGGTGTAGTTATAATGGAATTGAATAATAGTTGAAAATGAGTTGTTTTCACTAAGTTGCAATTGAATTACAATGAGTTGCATCGTATATATAGTGAGTTGCAACTTTGCAACTTATGCAACTTGTTCGTTATCATTCACAACATAAAAATATAGTGAGTTGCAAATGTCCTCTGTAATTCAAAAATTGAGTTACAATGCCAATTGCAAAACACCCTTTTTTTTTTCGTATTGTAATTTGATGTGTGGCACTTGAATAAAGGTAATAGTTGTCTTTCTCATTATTTGAAACCACTAATGCTCAACAAATTGAAGTTTTTCACTTATAACATAATTAGTTGATTTTTTATTAGATGATTTTCTTTTGTGTTTAAAATTTGTGTTATCCATTGCAAAATGACCATATTAGTTACAATTAAAACACTTCACCTTTTTCAAATTTTCATTATTATTATTGGACTTATTGGACATTGGTCTTATATTTTTGTTAATAAAATTTCCTCTTTTTTTTTGGAAATTGGACTTTTCTTTGTTCAAAAAACATTTGATGATCTCTCCATTTGGAGTTCCACATGGTTTTCTCTTTAATTCTTCCTACAATAGTTTTGACATTGTAGTTTGGTGAGCTATGGTTGATGTGTTATTCATCTATGACAATGCAATAAGAATAAAAAATATTTCCTAGAAAAAATTCAATTTTTTCATTAGCATCTATTGTTCTATCTACGACAATCAATTCATCATGAATGGTTCCAAACACATGAATATGTTCACCTATACTTTTATCATCTTCCATTCTTAATCTTGTGAATTTTTTTCTTAAATACAAACGATTTGAAATATTGTGTACTTGACAAATAGTTTCTAATTCATCCCACCTTTCTTTAGTAATGTTTGACCTTGTTATATTATGATGTAGACAAGAATTTTTGACCCCATTTATCAAAATTGTTTGGGTAAATATGTTTTTATCTACCTAATCAATAATACTCCCTAACCCATTTGTGGGCAAAAGAGTAGCACCTACTTTGGTGGGAGTTATCGGCTTGGGTTTGCTTCCATCCACAATGGACCAAACTTTTTCTTTATTTAGGAAAAAAAAAATTCATATTTTCCATGTAAAGTAATTACTTGTCTAATTTATCAATGTGACAGGGTCCAAGCATGGTAAAATGGACCAAAAAGTATGTCCGCTCAAATCCAAATTTTAAATATGGTAGTTTTTTAACATAAACATAGTAAATTCAAAACTTTTTAAAAGTCTCATTATGGAAACCTCTATGCTTCCATTGAGTTTTGATGGGTTGAATAGTTGTTTTGAAAAACTTTTGTACAATAAGAGTAGGTACCAAGTAAGAATAAAATTATTAGGTTAATACTTTGTTCATTCCTACTTTACATTAAATATAAAATATATTTTGATTCTATTATGAAAAATCTAAAACGTCACTAGTATATTTAGCATGCCATTGATTTAAAAATACAATAGACCTAATACTTGATTTACTTGTGGTTGAATTTTTTGCAAGTTGTGACATCTACTTAAATCTAATTAATATATAAAAATCTATTTTAAACATATGGTTTTACAGTATAGTTGTAGCAAAGTCAAAGAATTTCATATAATTAAATATCAAAATATTAAATAATATTTTTAATTCAATATACCAAGGCCTACTTGATGACCTCATTCCATTTATGTTGCAAGCTAATTCGTTGGTCTATTTTACCATGTTTTCATCCTTTTAATATATCATTGATTCTTGTGTATTAAAACATGTGGTGCTTGTTTTAGACCATAAAATGCCTTGTTCAAGCAGCATGCTTTGCTTTCTTTGTTAATAACAATGAATTCTTGGGGATGAATCATGTAGTCTTTTTTTTATAAATACTTATTAATAAACATTGTTTTCATGTCTAAGTGAAAATTTGATTTCTAGTCTTTTTGAGTAGCTTAAGCAACAATTGTTCATGTTGTTCCCCATTTTACCACTAGGGAAAAAAATTCAAAATCTATGTAAATTTGAATTCTAGTTTTTGTAAGCAGCTCATGCAATGATTGTTCATATTGTTCCCCACTTTACCACACGGAAAAAAAATTCAAAATCTATGTTTTGCATTTTTCATTACCTCTCACAACCAATCTTGCTTTGTAAACTTGTTCATTGTTTGTAGACCCACTTTCCTAAAATTGCTTTCTTTCTAATAGGTCCCAAGTTTTGTTCTTATTTATTGATTCCATTCCTCTAGGTTACTATACTTGTGTGAAAGAAGGCAATTTTAATTCCTTAAAATCAAGAGATGAGGGACTTTACCCTTGTCAAGTGTCTTTAAAAGTCCATAACACTTACATATGGTATTGAAATGGTGAAAAGGAATTCATTTTAGATCACAAATCAAGGTTTAAATTTTTGAGGAGTCCTTGAAATGATTCCATTACAAGATATGATTATTGCAAATCCATTTTCACCTTGTATTAGGATTGTGACCTTGCAATTAATCTATGGTTAAAAGTCCCCCATTTGATATAAAATTTTCAGTTCAAATGATTTCACTTGTGTACTTCATTGGGTTCTATAAGAATCATATAATTGAGTCCCTTTTCACAAAATTAAAAAATAAATTGACATCAGAGACATTTCAATGTAGAAGATGTAAAAAATTTAACAATGTGACCTTAAAAAATGGACACTCTAGCTTGCAAATACCCACCTTTGCTTTATCAGCCACAAGGGTTAGCAACATAAGTGATTGGGTTGAGCGCAATAATCTTGCACTTAAATAATCATTAATAATTATTTAAACAATAGTGTAATTTCACATGTAGAACCAAAATTAACATCAAATGAAGCATGGCTAAAATTAATCCAAATATTTGAATCAAAAGATGAGATAACCAAAATGTTTTTAAAAGACAAGTTACAAACATTAAAAATGAAAGAAGGTGAAAATGTGACTAAACATATTCACAAATTTTGGTCTCTTTTCCAACAACTCATTGTTGTAGGAACTCTTGTACAAGATTATTGTAGGATCTCTTATGAAAAGTATGCCTAAAAGTTATAGACTTTTCATAAGTTCCTTCCAACAACAATTTAACCTTGCCATCTTTGATTATTGATCTATTGTAAGAAGAAACCCTTATGAAAAGTCTGGGAAGTGTTTGAAATAGTTTAAGTGCATTTTATGTAGGAAAAAAACCTACTCTTGCAAAATTCAAGAATAATAAATTCTTAATGAAATATTATTTTGAAAGCTAGGGCAAAGACCCACATACCCTCTTTGATAAAAGGAATACAATCAAGATTACTAAAACATGTTTTTATTATAAGAAGATTGGTCCTTTAATTAAGGATTGTAATAAGAAAATTACCATAGAAACGACATCTAGAAAACAACAATCCAATAATATTGCTACCCATAATGAAATTTTTTATGTGGCAACCTCATCTATAGAAGAAGGCAATGATCATATTTGGTATGCGGATACTAGGGCAACCTCTCATATGTCCCATGACGTAAAATCATTTAAGACATATGAGAAATTGTCCAATAATGAAGTAGTATATTTAGGCAATAACATTACACATAAAATATTTGGTCAAGGTGAAGTTTCTATTAAATTAGAAAATGGTCAAATTCAGGACATTCCAAATATTTGCATGTCCCGAATTTAAAGAAAAACTTATTTTCTACAAAGCAACTTGACTTGGCTAGTGGTGAAATTGTCATCAAACAAAGGTAGTGTACCCTTAAGAATGTTGAGGGTCAAACAATAGCTATTTGTAATATGGAGTTTCATTTATATAAATTGGGACACTATTAATAACAATAAAATTTAGCAAGCTAATCTTGCTACAATGGGATCTCTTAATAGTGCAAATTTATGGCATGCAAGATTAGGATATATATACACAAAGACTACAAAAAATTCAGAAAATGGTTTATGGGATACATTGTTTTGATGAAACTACTTTGAGTTTTTGTGAGCCATGCATCATAGGCAAACAACATAGACACAAATTCCCTAAAGTGGTTACACATAGAGCACAACATGTTTTAGATTTAATTCATAGTGACATTGTACCATGGACACACATACTCATATTGGATATAAGGATCAAAACCTGTAACTAGGAGCCAAAGGGAATCTTACTTTGGAAAAGGACTCCACGTCTTTTTCCCCAATAAAAACTTTTACATGCAATTGAATTTTTGAATGAAATTTTGTAACTTGTTCTAAAAAATATGTAAATGTTCCCCAATGCATCACTTTTTTTTTTTGTTAGTTATCATTAAATAACCATGAATTTTAAAAGTGTGCAAATTCCTTATAGATTCAATGTTTCATCTTGAAAAATAATAAATTTTTTGAAGTCATCACAGAAAATTAAAATTTCACATTCTTTGAATTTTTAAAGTTTTAGAATTTCATATTTTTAGAAGTATGCGTGTTTTGAGTGTGGCTAATATGTTCTTATCATCTATATTTTTTTCAATGAAGTTTTTTTGATTATAAAAGTCCTTTTGATAGTCCTTTGCAATATTGACTCCATCTAACATAGTATGTGTACATTTTCAAACATCCTAAATTAAAACCAAAATTTAAAATTGGACCAAATGAATTTTTACTCCAAGTTCCTTAACATTCATATGAGGGAAAGATTACTATGGTTTTAAATGGTAATAAAAAAAAAATGTTTGATTTTGATTGATTATGTTTAACATTGGATGTCCTTTTTGGCTCTTAGTTACGTGTTTTGACCCATAAATATTTTCTCACATTTATTGATGATTATTCTCATTATACAAAAGTTTATTTATTAAAACATAAATTTGAAATTTTTGAAAAATTTTGAATTTACAAAATAGAAGTAGAAAATAAATTCAACAGAATAATTAAAGTCTTGCAAAATGATAATGGAGGGGAGTATAAATCTATTGATTTTACTATATTTTGTCAACAAAATGGTATTTAAAAAGAATTTATTGTGGCTGACACCCCACAACAGAATGGAATGTTAGAACATAAAAATAGAACCTTAATGGGAGGGTTATTAACCATGTTACAACAATCAGGCTTCATTAAAGCATTTTGGGGAAAAGCAATCCTTATGGTTAATTATTTACAAAATAGATCTCCCATCAAGTCTATAGATACTGATAGAACACCCTATGCATTATGGATGGGTTATAAGCCTAATTTATCCCACCTCAAAATATTTGGTTGTATTGTTTATGTTTTAATCCAAATTGACCACATAATAATATCTAGGGATGTAATATTCAATGAAATCTCAAATCAACAAAGGCCTTTTCAAACAAGTAATGATATAGATGACTTGATTCTTGATCCTTCATTTTTTAATATTATGACAAAGTATGTGCCCTTTACTTCCCTTGTTCCTCCAGTTCTAATTCAAGTCCGCCAAATTCTAATTTTTCTTCCTCAAGTCACCAACAATAATACACATATCAATAATAGAATACCCATTCCTATTGGCAAACCATGAGAGCCATGCCCACCACTCACCTAGCCATCCACTTGTAGTAAGAGATAGATTGGGAGAATTAAAGGATCAAATTATTGATGATATTAGTTTCCACCTACATTGTATCATCAGCTTTATATTTAAAAATTAAATATAAAGCTGAAAATACAATTAAAAAATATAAAGCTTGTCTCATAGCTAAAGGTTTTAATCAAGTTTTTGGTGTTGATTTTGGCGAGACTTTTTCACATGTGGTTAAAATAACCATTATTTGCATTCTACTAGCCTTAACCACACAATATGATTTGGAGGTACATCAACTTGATGTCAAAATGACTTTTTTTAATGGCTACATTGATGAAGAAATATATATAGAAATTTTGAAAGGACTACACACTTCCAATAATTCCAACATGATTTGCAAGCTTCTTAAGTCTTTATATGGCTTAAAACAATCATCATGAGCATGGTACCAAAGATTGGACTCTTATCTTCTATCCAAAAGCTTCAAGCAGATTGAGGCTGATTCCAATCTTTTCAAACACCAACACCATGGAGGATTTCAAATCCTTGTTGTTTATGTCAATGATTGTGTATTTGTCAACAATAGTTTGGCTTGGATTACTGATCTCAAGACTATTCTTCTTGTTTGAATTTGACATGACCAATGAAGGTCCTATTCATTATTGTTTAGGTAATCAAATTATTCGGAATTGACATGAAGGTTGGATCCTTTTGTATCAAACACAATACTTGTTTGGCATATTACATCGCTATAACATGGATGCTACTAACTCTGCTCCCACACCTATGGAATTTGGAATAAAATTCAACAAAAATGACTATCCTAAATCACCAATTGATAAAGTCCACATGTTTTCCTATCCCTATTCCCAAAGCTGTGGGAAGTTTTATGCATGCCATTATAAATAGTCGATTAAATTGTGTTTTCATTATTAGTAATCTTGCCCAATACATGTCTAATCCTAGCATTTCACATTAGCAAGGCATTAAATGAGTGTTGTGGTATATAAAAGGCATAATCAACAAGGGTATACAATATCAACGCCATGATGATGGCCATATTTTGCATGGATTTTCGGATGCAAATTGGGCGGGTGACAAAGATACTTGAAGATCCACCTCTAGTTATTGTTTTTTACTTGAGGGTGGAATTGTCTCGTGGGCAAGTAAAAAGTAAACCTCAGTTGCCCTCTCTAGCACAAAAAGTGAATATATCGGCCTCTTTAAAGTTGTTACAGAAGCAATTTGGTTGTAATAACTTTTACAAGACATTGGTTTTCAAGAAGTTGAGCCAACCACCCTTTACTTTGATAGTCAGAATGTTATAGCCCTGAATGCCAATCCCAAATTTCATTCAAGTAAACATGTTGATACACAGTATCATTTTACTCAGGAAAAACTTCAAGCCAAGCATATTCAACTTACATATATCTCTACTGTTGAAATGACTGCTAATATTTTGACAAAGTCTTTGCCCAAGGAAAAACATTTTCACTAAGTTAGCAATCTTGGTATGGACTTTGTTTCTCCATAAAATGATTCTCCACGTTAGTCATGCCTTATGCGGGAGTTTCTTCCCACAAACACAACTCATCCATCAAGAATATTCCCTCACACCTAGGCTCTTTTCCTGCTAATCCTAAGTCTTTGGAGTGGGACAGATTAAGGCATTAGCAACCATGTGTTCTTAAGTCCAAAGCCTCATGCACAAGTTCATTTATTAAACATAAATATAAAAATTACTTACCTAAAATTGGTACATCCAGTTATTCATGGTTGGATAAAGTTGAATCTCCAAATGGTTCTCAAGAAAAGATTAGACCAATTCCTAGCTCTCAATGCTCAAATATAAATCAGAAGAATCATTCGTGAGATCACAAGTTCAAAGCATGGGAAGATTATAAAATTGCAAGAAATATTAAGTCTTCAAAAATTCGACCCTATTTTCAAACAACTTTGACAAGAAATAAACATTATTATCTTCCTTGTCACAAACCATGCAAAGTCAACACAGGACTTAATGTGGGGAGGATGGTCAAGTATCAACCATGACTATAAACACATTTATCTAGAAATGAAGTACAGAAGAAATCATAATTATAATCAAATGATTAAGAAGCACAAACCTACTTTGACATTTGCTAAAAGTTCTTCCATCCAAACAGTCCATACTTTAGTAAAGTGTATGAGATCACGATTGGTAAGCATTGCAATTGTTACTTCAATTCTGAAATGATGGGGCTCCAAGTCATGGGATACAACGACAAATCTTGAAAGAAAAGAAAGACAAGATTTTGGAAAAAAAAAATACCATATAATGGTCCCTAACAAACATAGACTTGTAGATGAATTACAATATATGAATACAATTGAAAACTAGTCGAAGTGTAAGAATATTATATGTAAATTTGTATGAATACAATATATAGGTCACCAGTGTATCGAAACAAAACCTTCTGGTATCGAATCTCTTCAGATCTCTTTGTGTTACTTTATCAAGACCTTGTCTTATTAACAAAGCATTCCTTCTTCTATTAATTCTCTAGGTATCAGTAAATCTAACAATGTTAAAATGTAGAATTCAGATGAATGTAGTTAGTTGTTCATAAATTAGCTTTCTGTTCAACTATGTTGATCTCAAGAGGTGTCTGCTACCTTTGATATTGTAGCTTTTAAGGACTGAGTAAAAAATTCTGTTTTTCTGCTGCAATCTGTGTGCCCCTCTCAAATTTCTTCACCAGCACCACATTCAAAAAAATTTGAATTTTTTTTCTTGAGCACTGTCCTGCAACTGGGTGGAGACCAGCACCACATTTAATTCGTTGCTCTTGTTTAGTGTTTGCCAAACCCTAGTACCCATCGGAATGAATACTGTCAGATAGAATTAAGCTCTGACTCATGTGCTAATCAATTATCAGGCAAAAGCTCTGGCCATGAACTCATGGCCGAGTCCTGAAGATTCAACATGTATAAGCCATCCATGTCTACAGTCTCTGTGTAATCCAGCTGCTGCTGATCTGATGCAAACTTTTTCCACTCTGATTTGATTCTACCAGCTTGATCCAGTGAGCTACTAGATTCAGTTGAGATTGCAGCTTCCAAGTCAGAGCTGCTCATGAACTGCTGATCTGCTGCATGCTCAAATCTAGCAAATTCTGACCAACAAGCTGCACTTGCAGCTGCTGTTTCAGATGAATTTGCAGTTTCCTGCTGATGATGCAGTACTTTCTCTTTGACTACTGCTTGATCTTCTTCAGTCGAAGGTGCAATACGCACATCTAATGCAATCGAAGGATCCTTTGTTGATGCATAATATCGGTTGTTTCGATCTTCGTGTGAAGCTGCTGCTGCTGGTGAAGTTTGATCTTGCTCTAATTCCTGGCTGCATACCGGTGGTGCTGCTGTAATTTGTGCTGCCACTTGATGATGATCACTTGTAGTATGCTTGGGTGACTCGTGATCTAATACCTTGCGTGGAGCTGGTACATCATGAGCTGTTGCAGCATTCGTAGCAGCAGCTGGCGCTTGCACATTCAGAGAGTTCCCAGTTTTTTGTTTTTTGTTGTACTGGGGGTTATAGTTGCTTGTGCAGCCCATGGAAGAACTGCAAGTGTGGGTACCCGTATAGGTGACTTCGAAGACGGAGGGGTCTTTGTCTGTTTTTTGAACCATCTTCTTCGCATTACATTCCTTCACGCTACACTTGTAATAGCCCCTGCAAGACCGCAAACATCACAAGAAGAAAAGAAGATTCATATTGAGATCAGCTGCTGCAACCTGGAGCTACAGCCCAGTACGTGAGGCCGTAATCATCCTAAATTGTTTCCTTAAACCCTAATAATAATAATAATCGATGCAGGACAAGCTAACTATGATATTATACCTGGAAAAGTTTGCATTTTGGATGGTTTTGTTTCCGTATTTCTTCCAGCGTCGATGCCCATCTGGTGGTATCCCCTTCAGGCTGCGGTCGACACCTGGTCGCAGACGCTGGTACACTACTACTACACTAGTATTTCCGTCTTCTTCAGCATCAATTACAGCTTCTCTGCAAGACAACCCACAACCTGCAATGGGTTAATTGGATCGGAATATCTATTAATGTTGCAGCCCATTCATGATGAAGAAGAATCATTTGCAGATCTTGTCTACTGCATGAACAAAGCTCTCTAGATACAATTGTACTTGGTAATGTGCAGTGATCATGATCGTGAGAATCTGAAGTTTTGCTGTATGTGTTCTGTAAACAAGACAAAACCAACCAACCGCATGTACTAGATCAGCTGGTATCAAGGATTCCGATCAAAGGATTGATCATCGAGCAGCAATTTGACATTCTTATTGAGGAGTAAACGACGAACTTATCGTGTTTCTTCTCGCGAGTTGGGTTGCAGCGTATTGTCGAGGTCGACGTAATTGAGCGGCCATCAAGAGAGTCGGTGCGCCTGATCATTCCTTGATTGTTCTGCGGACTAATTAAGTGGTCGTGTGCATCTTGACCCATTTTGAGATGGTTGGAAGACGAGCTTCGAGGAAGAACAGCTTTTGACGACGAGACTTGCGGCCGCCGGATCATGAGCTGCTGCGGCTCTTTAGTGTCAGTACTAGCGGCGATGGCCATGTCCGAATCAGCTTGAAGATCGGGCCAATCTGCTGGATGATCCATGACACCTAATGCGGCAGAAAGCCGGCCATGATCGAAGTTCTGTCCTTGGGTGGGCTCCAAGTCGGAAGCCAGCATGATCCGTGACTCATCCACGCGGCCTGCCTCATCACCTGCACAATCTGTCGCATGCAACATGGCCAGAATTCAGCCGAGTAAATCATGTGTACCGCTTGCAAACAATTGGCCGCATCCTTTTGCTTCATCAGCTATGGAAGATCTAGCTAGCTAGACCGAAGCTGCATCGAGAGTAAATTTTCATCAGAGATGATGAAACTAATTATACCTGATGGAGCGGCAGCTAATGAAGTCGACTCGGTTTTTCGAGATTTGTTGAGGAGACATAAGCTCGTGGGACTCCGAGAAAGGGATGCTTCGTCGACCAAGCTGCCCGAGTCCACTGTCCTTCCCGGAATTTGAAGAGGGCTCAAAGACGACCTATGCAGCTTCAGCTTGGAAACTGCATTGGGATGCAACCGGACTTGGAAACTAGGCTGCAGCTGATCATGAAATTCTTCGTGCTCTAGTATTGAGTACCCCCTGCAGCAGGGCCGCACGGAAGAAACCTGCTGATTTATGATGGGCAGTGCGGATATTGAGCGTGGGAGCTCACGCGCTGCAATTAATTGTGACGTCAAGTCTTGAATGCGACAGAGAGCAAGGTAACACCAGTCCAGTGAATTTTCCAGTTTAGCTGCTAAAGGTCTGAAGAGTCTGGCTGGAAGATTAAACTCCGGCGTGCAGGTGATGCCGACCATCTGCTGCTGCTGCCGGCTAGTGTCGCCAGCAGCTACTTCGATCCCGGCCTGATCCAGCTGCTCCCCATCAACACTTTCACCCAACTGATCACTAGAAGACCCGGCCAATTGGTCGGAACTAGACGAAGACGCTGAGACGAGTATCTTCCAGAGCTGCTGCTGGTCATTGATGGCCCTGCTCAGCATCTCCTGGATCTTCTCTGCTGATCCGTCATGATCAGGCACTAGTACCGATGCCCTGCAATCCCAATGACCTGCAGATCCACTAGTAATATAATTCCTTTTCATATTCCCCTCATGGCTTAAGCATCCCCGCGTCCCAGCATCCATGATACTACTTGCAGCTTCCATAATTTCTATGCAAGCACTAGCCAACATATAAAGGAGCAGCTCATATATGATTAGGAGACTTCTCTAAGACAAAAAACCGGAACTTTATCGGCTTGCTAGTGCAATGCCACGGAAGGATTCCCCAGTTCCGCGATCCCTAGCTGTCACACAAATTAATACCCTATTTTATGGAGGAAGAAAAAGAAGGTGAATCAAGCCGATGATCGAGCTGCATGTATAATTAATCTTACCGATCGTGTCTAAAGTCTAGAATTTGTTTTATACGACGGCACTGTTCAGAACAGAAGACCGAGTATGACTATAATTTGATGATTGGGTCAGGAATAGAATCATCGTCAAACTCGATCTTCGGATGCCGTGACCTGGGAGACCAGATTGGTCCGACTGAAGACGCAGCAGCAGGTGCCACGTGAGCTTCTGGAATTGACCTGGGAGTTTGACTCTTGGACTCTCCACCTGCGACTTTTCCCGAACTGAGCAGTAGCGTTCAGACCGGTGTTGGGAGGTTACCCGTTTGGCTGGTTAGAATCATGGGTTTTGGTTCTGGTTACTACAAAATCCGAACTGGGTCTGATTTTTTTGTAACTGGAACTGAGGTTAAATCCAGATCCAGTTCTGGAACCAAACCAGGACCAGCTGGTTCTGGAACCGGAATTGAAAAAATTTAATTAATTAATTAATTAATTAATTTTGGGGGGAAACAGTCTGGAACTGAGGGTTGACAGTCAGTTTCAGACTGGGTTACCCAGAACTGAAACTGCATCTGATATCCAGAACTGCAACCTGAATTGGTTTTTTCCAAAAACCAAAGCAGAACCAGATCTGGGGTTCCAGTTCTTTGTGAACCTGAACCAAAACATTTCTAATTTTTTTAAAGAACTGAAACCCAAGGTTCTTCATAAAGAAAATGAACTGCCCAACACTGGTTATGTAAATGCTTTTAGATTTACCCTGTGTGTAAGTGTAAATCAATTTGGCAATAGTTTTTAACCTTGTGTAAGTGTATAAAGTTTTTAGAAAAATTTAAGTGCAAGTGTATAGAAAGTGATGTATAAGTGTAAGTGTAAAATAATGTAAGTATAAAACAATTACACTTACATTGTTTTACACTATTTCTTACATTTTATATTGTTCTGGCATTGTTTTATATTGTCATTTTATTATATGTATATATAATTATTCTGTATTTAAATATTAATTGATATTAATATTTATGTGATTTTATGTTATCTAAGTGTAAAATAAGAGTGTAAATAAAAAATGTGAGACTCATAAGCAAAGCAAGCTCCTAAGCAAATAACAAGCAACGACTATGATGGGCGATGCATTACCACATCTTCAAAAACCTTGCAAAAAACTAAATCTTAGAGTTACTCTTTATACACTTACATTTACATGACCAATTTTGTTTAATACATAGCTGTGTAAGTGTTTTATACCTCATTTTAAACACTAACATTTTGCACAACGTGTAAATATAAATGATTTACACTTACACCATTTTACACGGCCATTTACACTTACATGCACAACACTAATTCAAACCAAGAGATCAAACCTTATCTTGTATCAATGGCCAGAGCCATACTGACTGCACCATTAAGGATGGGTCATAGGTGTACAGGAATTTACAAAATTGTGTTGGGTTCACGATCACTAGCTAACACTGCAGCTGGTAACTAGCTCAGTTGCTGTTTTTACTTTTTACTACCTACTAACAACCCACTTGCTAGTAGGTAGGCATAAGTCAAAACAGACCTTAAATTTAAGTATTTGGGTGGGACCGTCAGTAGGTAGTAAAAACAGACTTACTGGTTTATGTAAAAACCATCAACCATCTAGTACTGGTTCTCTCTGGTGGGAGGCCTTTCTATTGCCAGGGATGCGTATTACTACCGACTAGCTATTAGTTACCTGCAGCCTGAACCTGACAACAGGCTGCAGCAGGCCATATGTCCCATTGGTCCCCTGTTATAGGAATTTATATGAGCTGCCCAGCATGATAGGAAGTTTTGGGCAGCTTTGTGTAGCACTGATGTGAAAGTCAGTGAAAAGTTCTGCTGCTTCATGTTTTCAGCATTGTGAAAACAGGAACTGAATCACATGATGGAGTGCTGAATTCCGCTGGCTGGGCCTATGCAATGTGCTCAATAATAGTCAAGATTTCTTTGCTCGGTCCTTGTGCGTGCAACTTTGACCATTCATTTCTCCTTCGATGCAAGTTCAAATGTTCCTTTTAATTTTCATCACACTCACATGAATCCATTCTACCTATCTTTGCTAATTTTGAATTCAAGGAAGAACAACAAGAGGGTCAAATGCCTGAAAATTTGAAAAATCTTATGATTGCCCATAGCCACTAGCTTCACAAATGTCAACCAGAAAAAAAAAAGAGAGAAAGTGAAAAGAACTTTCGAGAAGCAGGAGGAAAGTTGAAAGCTCAATGAGGAACTTGAAGTGGTTTTGCAATTCTTTCGACCACCTGTGAGAACCAACACCCCAGCACCGGATATAGAAACTAATCACACACTCAACAATGAAAAAATTTCATTTATCAACCAAATTCCAATTTTCTTTTACCAAAAGATTCAGCTTGAAGTTGCCTACAAGATGGACCAAGCCAGATTTATATATATATATATATGGGTTTGACGACAATAAGTCTGTGGGGGAGTTGGGTGGCTGCACTCCCTCCATGCATCTGTGACAGTTTTCCTGGTGTGACATAAAGTAGGTTTCTAGTGGACCAGCTGGTGCTAGGTTGAATATACCACCTGTTATTCTAGCTCGAGCTAGGTTGATGACCTAGACCAGTAGCTAGGTGGAAGGTTGTGGTAGATGGATGGCTTGCTACAGGTGTCCAGTAAAACGTCAAGAATTCTGGACTTAGTTCTGAACACTTCAGATCGATTGATGGGGTTGCAATTCTCTCTCTTTAACTACTTTAAGCTCCTGACCTATCTATTTTAGGAGAACAATATACAAACCAGGGTTTTCAAAATCTGGCTAACCCAGTATTAAATAACCCTTCTTTTTTGACAATTTTTTGTTTTGAAAATCTCAAAAAAAGCATTTGTAGGGTCACAACCCCCAAAAAAATCATATTTTGGCAAAATAGTTGGGAGGTTTGTGATAGGTTTAATCCCACTCATAGCCTAGGATTACCAATTTTGTTTCACATCCTAACCATGATCTTGTCTATTTCGATGATTTAGTGTTTGAAGACATCTCCTTAGGCCCCTTCCTTAAACTCTCACTACTCGCACCTACACTAGTCATTAGTGATGTCAAACCAAGAGTTGAACCTAACCCAACACTTAGATTCATAACCCAATCCACCATAGGGGCTATCTTGTGATGGTTTACGCTAGCCTCACCACTTGAAGGTTTGCCTAAAATGGCATGTCACTTTCCCCCACTTTAAAGATGTCAACATTTTCATTGACATTACTAAAGGGTCATCACCCTTGGGCACTTTTGCCAATTTTCTTCTTTTGATCAACAATCAAGGGATTAGTTATTTCTTTGATCAAAAAAGCCCATTCGTGTTTTGTCTTTATGTTCTTAGTATATGGGGAATTATTTTGAATGTGTCCATCTTTTTAAGGTCTTATGCATCTTTTCCCATTTCATTTCACATGTTCCGCCTATTGGCGTTCCTTTCCTTTGAATCAATTTCAAGTCCAATTTGGAGGTTCCGATTGCCACACCAAAAAAAGGTCACAAATGTAACAATGGATAATGTCAAACTAGGTTTTACAATTTGAATCCTTTTAACTTGAATGGGAGATGGTTCATGAGTCTATGCACAAAAAGTTTAACTTTTCCATTTTGGGATGTGCAACTTCATTCACATGCATCATTATTTCAATTTCACTTGACTAGGGTTAAAAGTTTTTCGATTTGAGTTTAACTTTAAATCCATTTCATTGATTGCCACCTCCTCATCTTTCCCAACCACGTCCTCTCACATGAACCTTAACGTTCTCACTAATGACCAAGCTCACAAAAACCTTTAACCTTTTGTAGATCCACGAAATTTGTTTGTCTTATTTGTTGTTGATGTTCTTCCCACTTTTAAAGAGGTTCATGCCTTGATCAACACTTAGGCTTCTTTGGGTGTGATAAAACACATGTCTTGGATGACTATATGACTAAGGTTACCATTCCATTGTAACTACATTCCAAGCACTTGGTCAAAAAAACATGTGACCCATTCCACTAGTGGGCAACAATGGGTAAAAAAAAATTTAAATAAAAATTACAATTAAATCCATGCTAGTGGTATTTATGGAGTGGTCCACTAGGAGGCCATTAGACATAGTGACCGGTGGTTTGGTAGTGATTTTTGTCGGGGACATTTGGGTGGGAATGGATGTATTCCATCAAATGAATTTGAGTGGAGTTGTCACATTGGAATAGGACACAATCTATTGTAGTGTTTAGAAGTTGTGGATAAACGTTTATTAACATTCTTGGATGAAAATGGCATGTTTTCATTTACATTTCTAATTCATCCTTTCTCATCCATTCCCACCATGTTTCTTATTTTCAACTATGCTAAAGTAGTACATCTAAGGGACTTGATAGCCTATCACAGTTGCAACTGACGGAGAATATGAAACTAGAAAACATAGTTTCAAAACAAAGGGAAAATGCCAACAATGCACATGTTGTAGAGCATAATGTGAGTATGAGCATAACAAGGATGCTCATGTGGCTTCTTTTGCATACTTGTTGAAGCCTTTTCAAAACATGGCAAAGGAACTATATGTAGATTCAACCCTAAATACTACAAACCATCTAATTTTCTCTATAATGTTAGTTAGATGGTGTAGATTGCTTTATCCTTTAGGTTTTGCAACACTGCCTTTGTGATACATGTTCTTTCACTTTCACTACTACAAATATGTCTATTTGGATATTTTGAAGCTTGTAAGGAATCTATTTTTACAAGGTAGTTGTTATAATTGTAACACAATGTAGGTAATTCTAGGTTGTCCATTGTTTATGTTTTTGTAGGTAAAAGTTGTTCATCAAAGAAAGATAACAGCATTTACATTTGTTCTTGTTGGAACTAAAATAACTTTTACAGCGAAGTATTAGCTTGGGTGGAATAAGGGAAGATCCAAACTTGAAGGAAATTAGTTCCTCAAAAGAGATGGAGTATGCTTCTGTAGAAATGAAGACCGATGATGATTACACATTAGGTTGGATTTTATTGGCATTCAACCTAGGTTGGTAGTTTTTTCCATGTCCTATGTTTTTGGTTTTTGAGTGTAGGTTTAAGGGAATCTATAAGGTGGAAGAACTATGGGGTTTTTGGGTGAAAAAATAAATAAAATTATATGTAAATTAAAAAAATCTGCTTTAAAGTTGAGCCCATCTTCACATGCTTGCTTGCTTTCCTATTATTAAAAAGAGTGAGTTTTCTCTGACAATTTATAAATATGTTACTACAGGGAATGAAAATCTTATGAGATTGTTGGCTACACATTTGAACACAAATCTTGTTAACTCTTGTGCCTATAATGGCTTTGGTTTTTTGAAAATCTTTGCACTTTGTGAGAATTTTACTTTTTTTCATGGATTCTTTCAAACCTCTTGGAAAAATGGAGGAGGTAGTGTTTAATTGAGTCAGTCTAGTTTTATATTCCTACCTTTCAGAATTGTTATAGGAGAAGGTTTTTTCTAAATTGTTGATGTGTATGGGAATTTTGTTTGAACTTGCTTTGGACTCTCTGTTATGGTTATAAACAGGATGCATTGAAATGGGATTTCAATCCAAAGTTGAAAACTGTCACAAACATGTGATTTTCTACTTGTGGTTTTCTGAAAATCTCCATTGGAAGAATAAAAATTTTAATGCGATGATGTTCTTGCTGTAGTTCAAATAGGTGTAAAGAATGTTAGTTGTGTAATGAAGAATGATGCACATTCTTGTCTTTTGAGTGCTAGCCAACATACGTGCTAGTTTTGTGTCTTCTTGGTGATTCTAGAAATATCAAGATGATGCAAATTTTGTATTATGGGTTTGCTCTTATTTTGTGCAGGTTTATTATGTAATCATGTACACCCATCATTTATTGAGAAATGTTATTGAAATCAATGGGTAGGCATTGCACCTCTAGTTAGATGGTTACTATTAGGTTTTGAGGAAGGTTTGGCAATGGACAAAATTTGTGATGGATGGAGATGATTCAAGATCCACATTTAAAATTTGCGTTTGGTGTGTTGTTTAGTTTTAAAGGGCAGATATTCAAGAAGATGTGGAATTAATGCATGAGGAGAATCATGAAGTCGATAAAGTGGTGGCATGTTCTTATATGACAAAGACGAAGAGGAAAAGGAAGCTATTGTAGACTCTTGATAAAGTAGGTATACCTTTACCCCAACCCCATTTGAGTCAACTAGTCCAATGGAACACATTGCAGTAGGGCAGTGGTCATGGTAGCCACCGCTTGGGTGGTTGCAACAAGCATGGATGCAACCCCCCTTGTAAGTAATGGCACAACATCGGCCATTGTCCTATCTTGGGCCATGGATGCAAATGTCTCCAAATGTTGCTACACAATATATGGGGACAATAATTGCCCCTCCAACACAACAACTACATATGCTTCAAGTTCTAGTTCAATGCAACAAGCTATTATACCATTAGTCAAATCAAAGAGTGTAACTAGAGCACTTAAGAGAGTTGTGAAGAAAAAAAGATGTAGCAAGTGAAATTAGGCATGCCAATGGTAAGAAACCCCACAATATCATAATAAAAGCGAAGGGTGATGTTGATAGATGGTGTGTAGGGAAGAATGCATGGGATGAGACGGTGAGGACCTTAATCCCCAAAATTTTGGACACTAATGTTTTGCACTAGGAAGGCCATGAACCTTCATCCTTAAATAAGTTGAAGGTAACCTTAAACAAGGAGTTTGAATATGTAGATAATGAGTTATCTATTGTTGGGTTTAAGAATGTTGTGAAGAGGTGGTTGAAAAAATAATGTTGCAAGTTGAAAGCTTTATACTTGGGAGGTAAAACTAAGTGCCCAATGAACATAGAACCTACTCATTGGGAGAAATTGAAAGTTTACTGGAATAAACCAAAAACAAAGAAGGAAGTAAAACATATGGTAAATGTTAAGAGTCTAATGAAAAACTTGTCAAATGTGGGCTGATTGGGTAGAGCTGGAAAGGAAGCTTGAATGGTAAGTGCTTTTGACAATTCAAGGTTAATTAGCATCATAATTTCATTGAATGAAATTTAGTTTTTTTGCATATAATATATTAATTTCATAATTGGTTTGTGTTGCAGAAAAAACAAAGGCAAATAAATCCAAGTTTGACTAAAATTACAAAAGATTTGCAAGGATCTGAACAAACATTTGTAAACTTAATTCAACTTGAACAATTATAATTTATTTACATGATTAATTTTTGTTTTTGTGTTACCCTTGACCTTTTCATAAAATTGGGTGCCAATAGTAATGTGGCGATGTTAATGATTTCATTTACAACTCATTTCAACAGCTCTATAGTGGATTACCTTATTTAAATATCAAGGAGAATGTCAACGAGATTGACCAACTTGGAAACTAAGCAAGTTGAATTGGATGGGAAGGTTTCAGATGTGTTGGATAAAACACATGCCAATAGTCAAGCATTAGTTTACATCAAGTCCATTTTTTTTACTTCTTAGGGAAGTTGAAAGACCAAGGTAATCCTAGTTTAGTTGAACCCAAAGCTCTTTGTGAACAGTAACTTCCATCGCCTCCATCGCCTCATGTGGTGGTTATAGTTGGTGCAATTGTTATGTTGTTTGAATTAGATCCATTGGACACCTTTGGTGCAAGTAGTGGCAATGGGAGTGTACATTCTCTTTCTAAGGGAAAAATTGGGGTGGGTTGTACAAATGCAGGTGGTTCATCAAAAATGTTAGTGACTACAACTTTTCCATCAAAAAAGGTGGTATCAAATCCTAACTTGATTGATTAGTAGGTCCCCAAACATGGTTTTATAATCCCAAATCTTTTTGTCAAAGTAGATATTTCAATTGTTCATGTTACTGAAGTCCCACTAATGGTCACAAATGAAGCAGTTGATTAGTTTACAATGGGACATGCCATAGGCTCATCTACTTGATGGAATTGGAAGTATGTGAAAGATTTTGTTTAATATTGTTTTCAAAATGATGAAGAAATAGATTTGTATGACATGTTTATTTGTTTTTGGTGCCTCTTTGGACACCCACTTTGTTATGACCCATGATGTTGAATTGGCAAAATAATTCATTGTCAAAGTTTTGTTGCATATTTTTATTTCAAATATAATGATTGTTTAATATCTTACACGTGGCATTTTGTGAAATAAAAATAATTTACAAAATTCATCCACAATGATTGAAATACTAGTACATAATATTTTAGGAATGATTATATGTCACCTTGTTCTTACATAATGTCACAATTAGCCATAGACGTGTCAAACTATAAAGTGCCACATGTTGGACAAATGGCATTTAGTATGAAGACATGTGGCACAATCATATGATGCCACATGTCCAATCAATGAAAATTCAATTTCATAAAATACATGTTTTTGCACTTGAAATAATTACCAAATTACTAATTTATGACTAACACATGGAAAAATCCATCCACGTGCACCAATAATTAATGGCCACGTGTAGTGGAAGAAGCCAAGTTGTCATATGTTAGTCGAAAAAATATTGGCAGGCATGTACCTTTTAAATACACCATAGCCTATGAAAGCTTGACACTTATGTTCATTTACGAATCAAGATAGTCATATCCAAATCATTTTTTACTTGACACATGTACATTATTTTTGTCCAAAATGACTATTATATGGAATATGTGTTGCCACGTGCAATCCATGTTGGCATCCATGTCACATAACATGTGTATATGATGTGGCACAATGATTCCATAATTGTCCATAATGACTATTAACTGAAAATTGCCATGTCATGTCTTTTACGACTAAGTGTCTTAAACATCTTGTCCAATATGACTTTAAGGCCTTTAGTCATTTGTGTCCTTAATGATTGAAAAATTAGTCATATAAGGAGTCATCAATTCCTTATTTTTTTTCTAGTATAACCTTTTTTTAAAAACTATCAAAGTTTCCATCTAAAAAGTTATAGGTTTTGGTTGGGTGTGAATATGAAAAGGAAAATTATGTGGTAAAACTTTAAAGGTTGTAAAAAAAATTATTTGTAATGATTTGACAATTTGGTCTTCCAATGTTTTTTGTCACTTTTACATCTACTAAAAGATAATGGATCCTCTCATTAAAAAGCTTTACCCACATAACATACTTCAAGATTAAATCTTTCAAATAAAATAAAAGACTTCCAATCTGTTCATATAATAGAATTGATACAAATTAACCCTATCATATGTGCAAGATATTACAATTATAAAACATTTTATTTTCGCAAATTTATCACAAAAGATCATTATCTTTTTGGGTATAAATCTGGTTTCTTTTTGTCATTGAATTCCAAAATCGTGGGTGTGAACATGACCACAGACTTTTATGGACAAAAAATTTACCTATGTATGGAATGCACACAAATGAATAAATTGAATAGTTGGTACACATGCATATTTTTCATGATGTATCATTATTACCAAACCCATTACAAAATGCACAACAACATCAACACACACATACATGTAAGAAAAAAAACAATGTTGTTTGTAGGTTTCATTACCCATTGTCTTTTATGCATGAAACAAAAAATTTAAAACCTTTTCAAATAAATGAAAATTATCCATTTTCACAACAATACATCCATACACAAGAAAACAAAATATTTCAAAATTTAAAATATTTAAAATAAAATGATGATATATCATTTTTTGAATATTTAAATTATTTAAACCTTGATGAAAGTACATATATATTAAGTTTGAGAAGTAAATTAACAAAATTGCAGATTTAAAAAAAAACAAACTTCTAAAACCATAAAAACTAATGCATTTAATATATGTGTTGTTCATTTGTGGTTTGCAAATATAAATATATAATTTATCTTGGACCCATATGCAGCTGCAACATATTACATGTATCATATATGACAAAAATAGATAAATGAATAACATCATAATTACATTCTATCATAAAAAAATGCATCGCAAATAATATAAATACAAATACAAGAAATCAAAAGTTAAGTAATGATTTTCTTAATGTTTGACAAATGGTTGTTCAACTTGCTACTTACCTTGTGCTTTCTTTATCATTATATCATTCATTTCGAACATTTCAATTCATAACTACTTTTCATTTTGAAGAACATACTTTTGTGTTAAAATCACAAGTTGCATTAAATGAATTGGAACCAAATTCAATTGATATAATGTGTTCATCGATCATAGAATAATATATTAATTGCCTTAGTCAATATGAATCATTGTCATTAGTAGAGTTTAGTTTTTTTTCTAACATTAAAAAAAATTCAAAACATCACAAACCCAAAATTATTAGGTTTGTAAATTATAATAAATATAAAGATATTGAAAATTGGTTGAAAGAATAAGTTTTACTGTATTCACCATTTCAAAATTCAAAAAATTTGTAACTTGGAACTAATGTAACTTGGCATGATGCATATTGTCAACAACATGATGAAATTTTAAGATTAAATTTATTTTCAACCACCAAATGCCATATCTAAATATAGAAAAAATGGATGATTTAATAGATTTAAAATCAAAACCACTACATTTAACTAACATTTGGATTAACCATATAAATAATGAAATAAATGATCCATGTTCTATAATTCTTGTAACAAACACAACCAATATTGAACATTATTATTTATGATCTGATTTTGTCATTTAATCATGTAATGGATCAAACCAAAAATCACATTTTTAAATGAAAATTTCACAAACTCATCATATTCCATGATGATGGAAGAATTTGAATATCATAATTTACTTAAACCCTTAAATGAAGAACAAAAATTAATATTTTATAATGTTATGCATAGTTAAACAATTGTACCCTGATATATTTATATGTTTATTTTTGACAGGAGGTGTTAGAACTGGTAAAACTTTTACATTAAAACTCATAATTCAAGGATTATTACGATTATACAATAAAAACATATATTTTGACTTAACGAAAACCAAGGCTTTACTTATGGCATCAATAGGTAAAATTGTTTTCAATATTGATGGTTTAATAATACATTTAGCATTAAACATACTTGTCCAACAATCCTCATCTAGTTTACCAAACTTATCATTAGATTCATTAAATAGGCTTACATGTCAATATGAATAATTTCAATTTGTTGTGATAGATGACATATCATTTGTTGTTGCTAAAATGTTTAATGTTATAGATAATAAGTTAAGGTTCATAACACATATTCAAAACAAATTTTTTGTGGTGTTGATGTTATCATGACAAATGATTTCTATCAAACACTCCCTATGAAAGATAATTGTATCTTTCAAAATATCAAAAATAATGTTAATGCACTAATGCCAAATTTTTATGTCCAATGTTATGAATTAAACAAAGTTATGTGACAGTTTGATATGGTATTTATACAAACTTTGAACAAATTTTGTACTACAACAAAAAATACAAAGGATATTGAATTTATAAATTCAATTTGTAATCAACAACCACCTAACAATTTTATTATTCTGTATTTATTTTATACAAATAAACTTGTGTAAAAACACAATGAAAATGTTTTCCCTAACACATTAATTCGCATGTTTATTTTGAAAGCAATGGACATCAACCATCAATCATGCCCACTATCTTACAAACTCTCAAATGATTTGAATAAAATTGCGGGTTTGCATTTTCGAATTAATATAAAAATATGTATGTTGATTGAATTATGTGTTGGTAATTATGCAACATTTGATGGTCTTGTGAATGGAGCTAATGACATTTTAAAAACATCAATAACATATTGTGAAAAAACCATTATATGGATAATGTTTCAAAAATTTTAAATTGGAACTAACAAGAGAAAAATATTATCATTATTATGACAACAACATTGAATCAAAATGAACACCAATTGAACCTATTATAAAAGATCTAAGAGTTTGTAAATCCCAATCATTTATCATAACAAGGACTCAATTTCCAATTCAAGTTGAAGCATAAAAAACCATTCATTGTTCTCAAGGATTATCAGTAGATGAATTGGTTTTTGATTCCACTAATGTTAAAAATCATGAGTCAACATATACAACATTATTGCACATTCAAACAAAAGAAAAATTATTTTTGTTAGCTCCTCTCCAATGTGAAATTTTTTATGTGCATCAAAGAGTACATGTAGAAATGAATATATTAGAAACAATTGCAACTTGGATACCATTAATTCTTCAATTAAAAACTTAAATAATTTTCATATAATTATACAAACCTTGAATACAACTTCTTTATGCCAACATTATGAAGACATCAATCATAATCATAACCTTCAAATGTCTCATATCTTATGTCTTATAGAAAACAAGAATACACCATGCATCAGCAAATGTGCACAAATTTATAAATTCATCGAAATATTTATATATTTTAATCCATGATTTGGTCATGGGTTAATGATGATGTTTGACATACACATGCATTTAGATTCTTTCAATATAATAACTAATGATGGTTCAGAATATAAAACAACAACTTTTAATATTAATACACGAAAATCAATACATATTGTATGTGTTTATAAAATTCATTGATGTTCAATATTTACATTCCCAACAATCTTCAAAGTATAATTCAACAATTTCTTGAACATTGTCCAATCATCATTATGGTAGATTTTAATGTTGACATTCCAAAAGATAATAACCAAGTAAAAAATAAACAAGAACTATTATATTTCATAGATAAATTCCAATTAAAGTCACAATTTCATGAAAGCACCACAAAAGTTGGATTTCAATTAGACCATATATGGGCAAATGTCCTTAGAAATGAATGCAAATCCAGTTTAACAAAAGCATATTGGTTAGATTTTCACAAACAAATTTATATTGCATTCAAATTACCAAACACATTTCTAATGTATATCTAAAAACCACTAATGTCTCCATTTATTAAAGTGCAGTGTTTGTGAAAAAATGCATGTAAATGTTGGATTTTTCACCTAATTAATTACTCCCAAAATGTTGGCACCTTGTGGCTTGAATTTGGATTTTACATTTTTTTAATGGACCATGTGCAAAACAAAATCATAAATATCAATAACAAGACAAAAAAAAATTTGAATGATTTTTTTGTCCACATGTACATCCATCAAACATCATAACAAAACACCTTTCATGGAAAACCTAAACCCAAAATGCAACAAAAACAAATATAAAAATTGCCAAATTCTTAAACTTCAAAAGGAAAATGAAACTAAAACTAAAATCGTTCCATGTAAATTATATCCTTTCAATATTGATGTTTGTTTCAAACATCAAAATACCTCATGCACATTGCTAATTTTTTTTACATTATCCAAGTTTGGAAAACTTGAGTTTGCTTAAACAATATAATTATTTATAATTTTATATTCATTTGTACATTTACAAAAAAAAAAAATAGAACTATTGTTTCAATTTCCAAATATCCACAATGAATTCTAAGATGATTAAAAAAATTACTTTTTAATACAATTGTGAAAAATAAATTCCATGGTCTTTCATAAGGCCAACAAACTTTCATCCAATATAACTTGAGTTCATAGCAGAAGATTGAAATGTAATACCTTATTTTTTAGACAAAGCCTCGTGTGGGAAAGCCGCTTGTTCCTTGTATTCCCCCTTTTTTGGGTGCTTTGATTTATTTATGATTGGCAGGGTTTCATCAAACAAACAAACAAAACTAACTACCCACCTTAATAGATAGATTCCAACTGCCCAAGTTTTTTATTTTTCAATTTTGGCTTTACACTCTCTACGAGACCCACATTTACAAAGGCCTTTTTTCTTCCGGTTCGATTTTTTGTCTTTTGCACCCGCCCCCCTTTCTGCCCTTCTCTCCGTCCCCGCACATCCCCCTCCCCACCGACAGAGGACGTGGACGCAACGGCCAAGATGCGGATTCGGAAAAATCTGACGGCCATCTGTTTTACGCGTGGTGAGTGTCATCTAGTACACGAGATCCAATGACTCACATCCAGCCATTGGATCCAAGGATCGAATATAAACCGGTCAGAGATAAAGATGGAGATGGAAAGAAGAGCAGGTTGAGGTAAAGACGCGGTCCGCAATAAGGGCGAGGAGCCTCGTGTGTATGCGCGTGAGAGAAGAGTTATTCGCTTGTGTGTGCGTGTGTGTTTTTTTCTGCAATTGCGATGGCGCTTGGATCACGCTTTTGTGCAGCGATCTCGCCGAATTTCGACTCGTCAGGTACGTCTGTAGTTTCTCTCTACCTTTTGTGCACAGAATAATTGCGTGAGCATGTTTTTGCCTGGATTTAATCGTCGGCGTCGTCGTCGTAGCTGATTTTGCACTTCTTATTCTCTCGTGATTGCATCGTATTGAATTTGCAGACACTGCATTTTTTTCTTTTTGCGATGCTCCTGTTTTCAATTGCTTGCATGGCGGCAGTTTACGCTCCTCGCTTCAACCGGTCTCGGTTTGACAAATTCTTAGGCTAGAATGTCCTCGCTCGAAATCCTTTAGGGTTTATTGTAGGGTTTCCTCAACCCGGCATTCAAGAAGGCGACTGAAGAAACCTGTGTGTGACATAAGTGACTCTGCAAGGGCTTAGGTAGGGCGTTGTGCAGGTGTTGTTAGGGTTTCCTCGTCTGGGCATTCAAGAAGGCGACTGAAGAAACCTGCGTGTGGCATAATTGACTCTGCAAGGGCTTAACTAGGGTTTTGTGCAGGTCTTGTTAGCTACTGCAAGACAGAATGGAAACTGCTGGTCCTTGCCACACAGTAACTAGGTGATAATCATAATGTGTGGAGATTGATGCCATAATTGTAGCAATGTGAACACTTGCTTCATTGAGCATTTACTGTTATCTGGATCAACTGAGAGCTGGTCTTTGTCAAGGTTTAAAGAGGGATTTGATGTCTGAACACAAAACTGAGCAGATCACAAATTGAGCATGTATATAGTGTTTTGGATTTGTTTTGACTTGATAGAGATGTCTGAAAGCAATATAGTATCTTCTTCTGGATGATCTCTCTGGTAGCTACCTTGCCTAATGTCATGTATATATTCCATCCTGGCTGATTGCAAAATTGATGTTCTTCACATGCAGGTTGCAGAGGCAATTCTCAAACTGATGCTGGGTTTTTTGGTGCTGCAAGGCAGAGAAATACCCAGGATTTAGAAAGTTCTTTGAACTGGACAATCATGTCTGGTGGTCATCTATTCAGTAGTAAAACTTGTGCTGGGTCAACTGGAAGTGGAGTTCTCTTCCCAGAATCACGAATAGCTTTCTGTTGTCCCCAAACTCTAAGGGTTTCTAGAAAATGGAACTGCACTAGTGACCTCAAGCATTCCACTTCTAGGATTTGTTGCAGGAGACCCATAATTGACAAAGGCCATGTGCGACATAATTTCAATGTTTTCAAGCATGGAACTTTCTTGAGAATGACAGATTATGGGTGGCAACCAAAGCGATATGTGAAAATGGCGGTACATTCTGGATCAGACAGTGTCACTGATCCAATTCTTGTTGCTAAGAGAGGAAGAAATCCATTGTGGAGTTTCTTTGAAAGTGCTAGGTATCCCTCTCCCTTTTTGACCTATATGTTATTCACTGCCATTGTGACACTATGATGAATATGAGCTTGAAAATTTTGGCTCCTTTTTTATTAAGAATACTAGAACCAGGCTGACATTTGAGTGTATTAGGTACTGAAAGCATTGGAATGAGGTTGCATAGATATAGAGCCCTCTGTTTTGGACACCATCCTTCAAAGCCAGGATCATTATTGTGTTTGCCCTTCTCTTGTTGTCACAGAGCCTGAATTAAGTCAAAGACTCCATTAGTTTCTGAACCACAAGAGTTATCATGGTACATGATGGTCCATTTAGTTGACATCTGTCAGGTCATTAGATGATCAGGGTGATCGACTCTGCTATCTTGATGTCAATGGGCTCAATATTTTCATGAAGCTCTACAGCTGTACAGTATGGAGAAGAAGGGATATGCTATCATTCAGGTTCTCCTGTCTGGTCATCTCTTTGTATCCTCTTCACTGTTGTGTTTTTAGACTACAAAGTCCAGGTGATTGCTGGGGAACTCTGCTGAACTCCTCATGACACTTGCTACCTCTTCAGTTTTTGGAGTATTCCCAGCTTCAGATGAACATACTTTGTTCGGGCCATGCCACACATCCAATATTTGTTAGTTCATATACCTGTCCGGGTTGTTTAAAGGTCAGTGCAGTGCCCAATCATTGGATTCAATGACATATTGCTTCTTGAAAGTCTACCTGAGTTTATTTGCAGATTCAAAGAACTGTTATTGTGCACAGGGTTTGGTTCCGGAAGTCACTGACAGGGAGCTGTGGGCCTGTTTGATTGCGGCACCAGTGATAACAAAATCAGGGGAGACAGCATTTTGAGGGAAATTATTGTGCTTGCCTCGCCAGCTCTGATAGCACAAGCTGTTGACCCAGTTGCTCAGCTTATGGAGACAGCTTTCATAGGCCGTATAGGTACTTCTAAAGAATCTCTGCATGTAGTTGTTTAAATAACACTGTGAAGGATTGTGAGTTATATGTGGTGATTAATGTTTTCTTTACACCCTTGTCCACTTTGCTATAGTGTCTATTCAGGAATGTATTCAGGGCAGATGAATGTGGTCTGAGATGCAGGAGCAATAGCACTAGCAGACAACTTACTTGGTATCACTGTCTTGTGGGTCCAACTGATGGCACAGTGGGACAGGGACTTCTTAGTCATGTGAAGAGTAGGAAGCCTTATCCTATTCTGCGGTTGTGTGTGGCATACTCTCCTTTAGCTGCTTCTGGGAAATAGATTTAGGTCTCCTTTGTCACACATTGTGAGCCTGAAGACCTGCTAGTGCATTATCTCTTGAAGTTTATTGGTTGATTTCCTTTTCTCCTTCTGGTCTTTCAATTGAAGGCTATAGTTGCCTAACTACCTCCTTCACTGGAGGTCATGATTTGTGTTCAACTTCTCATCCTAGGCTGTCAAATGCTCAAGTGTTGGTGCTCAAGAATCCCGGATACTAATTGGAATATGGACAAATATTAATTGCAATTGCAGCAGTTTCATTTGAAGGCTCTGTTGACTAGGATCTGTGGAGTTGGAATTGAGGGAGGTAAAAAGGAAGGAAATGAAAATGTTTTGTTTCATGTCCTCACTGCCTTTGTGACTTTGAACTGGATGATTAAGTTTGTGCAACACTCTCTTTTTCAAGGTGTTGTGGAGTTGGCAGCAGTTGGTGTTTCTATCTCAACATTCAACTTGGTATCTCGAATGTTCAACATGCCTCTTTTGAATGTCACAACATCATTTGTTGCTGATGATGCATCAAAAGAAAACAGAGTGAACCTATCTTCAGATCCTGCCTCACCAACTTTGCCAGGTATTTTATGGTTGAAATAGCAAGTCATATATCAGAACACTCTTTTTTAGAGGTGATCTGCACCTCAGAGTAAATATTGAGGTTTATGAACCTTTACTGCTTGTTATGGAGCCTCTTCCTTTTGTATGAACTTGAGCTTGCTTGATAATAACAATCATCTCCTTATAGTTGCTTCTGGCTCCAATTGCTGCCAGGTGATCAGAAGAAAGAAGTAGGGGTAGTTCTGGACAACGAGACCAGAGATACAGGAAAGCCAATGCTTGCATCAGTTTCATCAGCACTTGTTCTTGGTACCTTCCTTGGGGTTGGTGAAGCTGGCATCCTGGCTTTCTTTGCAGGGCCTATGCTTACTCTAATGGGTGTCAGTGTGGTAAGAGTGCCTGCATTTTTCAGATCAGACTCTTTTTCTGTTGTTGCAATTGATGTTTGACTTCCTCCAAACTGAGAAGTTTTGTGGTTTGCAGTCACTACCTATGCTGGGAATTTCCTTGAAATGTGTAGTAACAGTCTCTGGTTTGCCTCAAGTCTGACTTAGAGGATAAAGCAAGTTCTACTTGGCAAAGTAGCAAGAGAACGTGGTTAAGAGACTTCTCAGTTTGCTTTGAGTAGTTTAAGCTTCCAAAGGATTCTTGTGATTATGCCTTCTTTTTTGTTGGCATTTGGAGATGTCCTGGATGCTTGTCAACCAGTATCTGAACTAGTGTGTTCCTCTTGTATTGGGAATACTCCACACACTGATGTACATTGTGAGGTTGGGGAGCAGATGTCACCCATGCGTGGCCCTGCAGTTAAGTACCTAGCATTGAGGGCCTTTGGAGCACCTGCTCTGGTCATCTCATTTGCTGTCCAGGGCATTTTTCGAGGTTTCAAAGACACTAGGATTGCACTGTCTGCCAGTTGTAAGCTCCATCCGAACAATCAGCACGGATATTTGAATAGTGGCTATTGAAAGAGAGAAATGCTATTTTTTTGAAACCCAGTGATGGCCACTGCAACTTCATATCAATGTGAAGTGGTGAAAATGTCTGAACCTTGAGCGTTGGGTACTAATACTGCTTGTACTGCCTACAGTGGCAGGGAGCCTGATCAACATCCTTCTGGAGCCCATACTCATGTTCACATTCCATTTTGGTGTGAGTGGTGCAGCAGTTGCAACAGTGGCATCACAGTAAGCTGTTCAGTATTCTGAGTTTCTGTGTGCCAGGTCTCTTTAACATTATGGGATTGTATCTCCTTTCTCTTGCATGCTGTGGATCTGCACTGAAACATGATTACTGGCAGGTATGTGATGGCAGGTCTACTATTGTGGAATTTAAACAAGCGGGTTGTATTGCTGCCTCCTCAACTGAAAGATTTGCGTGTCAACCGTTTTCTTAAATCTGGTGTGGCACTCTATGTGTTTGATCTGATACTAGAAGTCACATTGAAATCTCTGCTCCTTTGTCATTGAATTACATTTTTTGAGGGCAGAGTTTAATCTGCAAACATATTCTGTTGCAAATGACAGGTGGATTCTTACTCGGGCGGAGTCTTGCTCTTCTTGTGGTCTGGACATTATCAACATCCATGGCAGCAAGACAGGGACCAATCCCTATGGCTGCCCACCAGATTTGCAGGCAGCTCTGGTTTGCAGCAGCTCTTCTCTCAGATTCACTTGCTCTTGCTGCCCAGGTGCGTTGAACAAATTATGCACATATTGTGTTGACAATTCACAAGGTTCTGCAGTTCATATCACATGATCCTGGTGTAGGGCTCTCAGTTACAATAGTGGCAATTCACTGCTTGAGAACTAGTACCTGTACTTTTCTGGCCTCTGAACTTGTTGCCTTGTGTTATCCTAGAAGTTTGTTATTCAGCCAGCAAGTTGTGGTGGTGGAAATGATAAGTTTTTTAGGTCCTGTGCTACATTCATTTGAGTAAATTCATGTCCTAGGCTCTGAGATGAGTGGTGGATTTCATTAGGCAATTATTTCTACTGCATTTGCTCAACATGATTACAAGCAGGCAGAAGACACAGCATTTCTGGTTTTACAGGTTAGTACCCTATCATCAACTCATTTTCAGTGTGCATGGTGAATTGTGCTACTATCTGCAATTTCACACTGTGACTTCTGCTTAGATCTCTTATCTGACTGTGTAAGATACAGAAGCAGCACAAGGATGTGTTCTACAAATATTTCTCAGATCACTGTGGTGATTGTGTTGTCTTCTGATGTGGTTTCATGTTGGAACAGATTGGAGCTGGCTTCGGCATGTTAATGGGTCTTCTCTTGTGGTTTGGCATGCCTACCTTCTCCAGGCTTTTCACTAAAGACTCAATGGTGCTTGAAATTGTTGCAAGTCTCACACCAGTAAGTGTTGTTACTTGTCTCTTCAGATGTCCTGGTTTCCAGGGCTAGGTGCTATTGGAGTCCCAATTGTTTTGCAAATGTTGCATTGCCGCATTGTGAAGTCCAATACTTGTCAATCATCTTCATGGAGCCCAGATCAAAACCTTATGAAATTGACATGTAATCCTACACTCAATGTCCTGAGGGTCACAGATGAATACAAGACCTATCTTTAGAGTTGCTGTGTAATTTTTGGATGTTGCAGTTTTTGGCTCTCACACAGCCCATAAATTCACTTGCATTTGTTTTCGATGGGCTACATTATGGAGCCTCAGACTTTTCCTATGCAGCTTATTCAATGGTGAGTCATTTCCATATCTGAAGTCCTTCATTTGTAGGTTGTTCTGTGTAGTTCCATGCATTTCTGGCATGGTGTCATTGAAGAGGCTGGATGAAATACTGGGAATATAACTGTGACTAAAAGATAACTTTTGCATCATATGGTATGCCAGATGCTCCTGGCAGTTCCTTCAGCACTTATTCTGCTGTTTTGCCCAAAACTATGGGGCCTTCCTGGAGTCTGGGTGGGCATGACAGCTGTCATGTTTCTCCGAATGGTATCTGGGTTTGTGAGGTGCTCAGCTACACCCCTTCATTGTCATTCTTGATAAAAGCTGAAATGAAGATGCTTTCAGTAGGTGGTATTCAACTTTTTTCAGAGAGTCCTGTTGTCCCCCATGGATGTTTATGCGGCAGTTCAAACACATTGTAAATGGTGTCTTAAGCAGTACAGACTATTGGAACCCTGGAAGTTGGGAACTGATTTCTAAGTTTCACAGGTTGGGAGCTGCCACAGGCCCGTGGAAATTCTTGAGACAATGAAGTTATGAGAAGTTTGCAGAACTCTTTCAGCACTCAAGGTAAGATCAAGTGGACTTTAAAAAGTTCAATTGTGCTGCACTTTTAGAGAGTCCTAGTCCTTTCTTGTCATGCACTTGCAACATAAAGGCTATCCTATCCTCATCTGATTTTTAGTGTAGGCATTGGTTTTTTAGGCCTAGTGTATATTGCAGATGATTATGTTGCATAGTACGTTGTGGATTTCAAAGGGTTCCACCAGGGTGTCACAGAAATTTCAGTGGAACTTATTGGTTTTTATGCAGAAGGTCAATCTTGAAACCCTCCTTGGAGTCAACCTAATTTATCAGGGGTGTAGAACAGTTTTCATTGGCATATTTACAACACTGCAAGTCAAGCTGCAAGTCAAGCTTCAAGTCAAGATTTTATGGCTTATCACCCTGCAGTATGGCCTTCTCTCAACTGATCATGTTCATCTGTGTGTGAATAGATGGAGGTTCAGGCAACACGTCCACTGCACAGTTAATGACATCTGATTGTTGGCAACAGGAAGTGCTATATTTTAGATTGTTGATTATGTAGCAAATTGAGTTGCCACTCAGGAAAAACCCTGTCAAACAAAATGAGTTTGATATTACATTCACCCCTGAAGGGAAAGGAATCTGGGCTTGAAATATGGCCCACCTTTCCAGGGCTCCATGTGATGGGGGTTTTGGGATGGAAAATCCATCCCATTCCAGCCTTCTCAGGTGAGCCACAATTTTGCTGCTTGAATTGGGTGTGGGCAAAAATGTGTGCAGCTCTAGGCACAGCCATGGGAGTGTCTAGAGGTTATGGTGGAACCTTGCTGAGGTCATTACTCATAGCCCAAAGTTGCTTTGACATAAGAATTTTGTTGAGTGTACATGTAATTGTAGTGACACCAATTCTGTTGCTCAAGGGTGGTGTCAAATGGGGCAACAAAGCTCACTGTGCCTTCAGTGTTAACTGCAAAGTGTACTGTGGTCATCTTAACTTCTGGTCAACTCTCTGGTATTGGACATTGTTCAAGTTCTAGACACTTGTGGTTTTGGCATCTGTGCGAAAGAAGGCTTCTTTGAATTGTATACCAACTCCATTGCACAATCCACTAGCCTTGTCATGGAACAAGACTTCTTTATTGCTTATGTATTCTTTCTACTCTGGAAGGCCCAGTCAAGGAACCAAAGGTTACTACCGGAAATCTCAATAAGCATCAATTGATTGAGAAGATAGGCTTACAATAGTAAGCTGTGGTAAATTGATGGCTTCTGATCCACATGGAAGGCTCTTTGGCACCATCACATGTTGCTTCTCCTCCTCTCTCTTGGAGGCATCAAGAGAAAGTTTATGTTTGTCGAAACTCAATTTTGATACTGGTTCAGAAGGCAAAGCTTCCACTGACATCTGCAGTGGCTCCATGTACTCAGTTGTTGGATACAACCTTTCTTCTGCTGGTTCACAAGGCAAAGTTTCCACTGACACACATGGTGGCTCTGTATACTCTGTTCTAACACACAACTTTGCTTTTGCTGGTTCACAAGGCAAAGCTTCCACTGACACATGTGGTGGTGGCACCATGTACTGAGTTGTTGCACACAATTTTGCATATTCTGCTTCACAAGGCAGAGCTTCCACCAACATGTGTGGTGGTGACACTGTGCACTCAGTTGTTGCACAAAATTTTGCATGTTCTGCTTCACAAGGCAAAGCTTTCACCAACCCATGTGGTGGTGACACTGTGCACTCAGTTGTTGCACACAATTTTGCAGCTCCCAGAAGACGGATCTTTTCAGCACGGGCACCGATTGCTTGACCCAGAACAGCAGACCCAATTGTGAAGGCAACTGCATACTTGGGCATGACAACTGCTTTGCGTAGCATTGCAATAAATGGAATGGTCGCATGCACTGCAAGAAACCACTGTGGAGAAAACTTCTTTGTATGCTCTCTCCATACTCCCAATGGAACATTTAATGCCATTCCTAGGATCCCAATTGCAAGCACTTTTGTTGGCAAAGCTTGAGGCCTCAATGCTTTCACTGCTGATGTTTTGGCCAGTGCTGCGCGTGCTGCAACAATAGCCGGAGGACATCTATACTTCATACCCAAAGGAAGCTTCAGCATCTGTGAAACCAATGGCAATACTCCACTTACTGCTCGAAAGGACTTTGCAATTGGACAGTTGCCAGTGGCTAACCAATCTGATCCCATTGCCTCATGACCCTGTTGCAGAATATAAGTTATAAAACTAGAGATTGGAAGCAGGATTGTGACAGTCACAGGAAGACAAAATTGTTCATAAACTCAGAAATCTCATCAGAAGAAAAGAAACACTTCAGATTTGAGGATTGTGTACAGGAACCAGGTGTTTCAGGAAGCAGCGGCAGTAGGGAGCCTACAAGATGATAGAATTGTTCATAAACTCAAACATAGCATCATAAGAAGAGAACATCACAATTCAGATTTGATGTTTTGTGTTCAGATGTTTCAGGAAGCAGCAGCAGTAGGAAGCGTACATTTTTAGAGTTGGACTCAGATTTTTGGGTATCTTTCTCAAACTCTGGGTCCTCTTTCTTTGACTTCCTTCTGCTTGATTTTGTTGGCTTCTTGCTGTTCTGCCTAGCCATGAATCCATCAAAGCTGAAGGGACCAAAGGCTCCAAATGATGAAAGACTGATGGTTGCCGCAGAGGATGCTGATAAAGGGTGAAACCCTAAATTTGTTTCCACTGATGCTGCATCATTTGCAGGTGGCTGTGGCTGCTGGATTTCTGGAGTTTGTTTCTCTGACAAGGGAACTACTCCATCTCTTCCATGGAAAAGACGAAATGCATTTTCAAATCCTGGACCATCCTCAAAAATTGGACCACGAAGAGCTCTTGTCTGCAAAAGAGAAACCAAGGCCACGATCGCGGCAAGCCACGATTGCGACGAATTTTAGGACAAAAATAATTTGGTTTGAATTTTGCAGCAGACAAACGAAGAGAACAGATACACGCGGAGGAGACTCACAGGAGCAAGGACAGGGAACTTGAAGGACGAAAAGGAGAAGCTTGTTGCTACTCCAATGTTCCTAAGGAACGGACACAGCTGCACTCCCTCTGTGATCTTGTCATTGCAAGCGGCATCTAAGCTCATTCCTCCAAACCCAGAAGCCATCTCGTCTTCTCTCGACTATTGTTAACCCCTCAAATCCTTCCTTCCCACGGCGCCTTTTCTGAGGCGCTGGTTCTGGAGACCGAATAAACCCACCCGAAGCTCCACAAAAAGATCTACAAAGAACGACAACGCTTTCTGCCAATGCAGCAGCAGCTCCTGTGATATCCGTGAAAAACCCAACGATCCAAAGTTCGATCTCTTTCTCTCTCTCACCGATCCGTAAGCGCACCCGCCTGCGACACAACGACAAAGGTCTCTTTGTTCACCCGCTTTCTTCCTCCGCCGAGGGTCCGCCGAGAAACAACGGACCCAAAGACATACCTATCATCCAGCAGTAATACTAGAAATCGGAACAGATTTATCCACCGTGTGAAGTGAAGGACCGAAAGTCCGTAACTTAGCCTGTTAGTACTGCACAAACAGTAGGATTTTATGAAGGATTCTTATCAGCCTATTTGTTCTACCCAGAAGATTTTTTTTTAATCCATTGGGTATTACGTTCGTGGACACTGTCTACCTGGAAGTTCGACGTTTTGTCCAATGAGTATGAAGTCTCTGAACTGCTCTCTATCTGGAAGTTCGACTTCTTATCCAATGGATATTAAGTCCTTTGACTCTGCTACATCCGACTCAACGTGAAGAACGTGACTGGTACGAACTGGTCGTGCGTCAGACGTCCCTGATTGCAAGCAATTTGTTAAGACAGATGAAAGGGAGCAAGAAAGATGGATGAAAGGAACAACGAAAGATGGATGGAAAAGAAGTATCGAAGATGGATGAGAGACAGAGAAGGTGGATGAAGAAAGATGGATGAAAGATACAGAGACACATGGACTAAACAATAAAAGAAAGAAGAAAGGAAGTTTTTTCAATTGAGCCAGTTTTAAAGACTTTAATTGTATATAAAAGCACATGGGAGCCTATTCTGCACAGCTATCAAACACTTTTATTTGGATTGGATGTGGGTGTGCCTGGACTAGTTGTCAGAATCTGCTGAGGTGGCTGATTATGCTCTTCATTCCATCTGTTCATCTGTCATCTGCAAATAAAAAACGTATACCAAAGCTAACAAAAACAATTTCTAGCCAGCAAGCTAACTACGCAAGCAAACCAAATAATAAAGAAAATGAGTACAAAAGATCTAGCTTTTTGAAGTGCCCCCTATGAAAGATAATTGAATCTTTCAAAATGTTAAGAATAATAGAGTTTTCTTTAAAGTCATGCCTTGTTGGGTCTAACTTTCACCTCCAATTTGGTGCAATACATCTGCCACACAATAACTCAATCAACTACTATCATTAAAAGTAATCCAAATTTAAACAAAGAGTCACATTGAGAGAGTAATAGAAGAAAAAAAAAAAAACCAAAAAAAAGAGGCAAAAAGTTTCATGTAGACAAGCTTCACGAGCCAACAAACTTCACATCCATGAAAGTATGCCTTATGCAATGGGTAATAACTTAGCACCAAACTTAGTTGATGCCGAGTTGTGGAAATTTCAATTTTGCATCCTCTTTGGGGAATAGTGTAGTTTTTTGGTACCACATCAAGCATTATGACCTATGAGTCAAGCAAACATAAGACTAAAACCCCATGTTTGTCCAACTTTACAAAAAAGTTTAATGTTAATTTACTAACACCAATTTTTGAACAAACATGCATACAATGTTACAAATTAAATAAAGTTATGCAACAATTTGATATGATCTTCAACAACCCTTGAATAAAATTCATACAACAATAAAAAGTATAAAATATATTCAATTTATAAATTCAATTTGTTATCAATGACCACTCAATAATCTTATTATTTCATTTTTTTTAATACATTTGTGCAAAAACACAATGAAAATGTGTTGACTAACATATCAAGTGCTATATTATTTTCAAAACTATGGATATTCATTACCCATCATGCCCACCATCTTACAAACTTTGAAATGATTTAAACAAAATTATATGTTTGCATTTTATGATGTATATAAATAAAAATATGTTAATTGAACTATGTGCTAGTAATTATGTAACATCTAATGGTCATGTAGATGAAATTGATAAAATATTAAAAACATCAATGACATATAATGATAAAATCATAATATAAGTAATGTTTCAAAAAAATTTAATTACAACACTAATCATATATATATATATATAATTAACATTGAATCAAAACATACATTAATTGACAACTCATCATCAAAGCTATAAGTCTTGATAAAACCCAATCATTTATCATAACAAGAATTAAATTGATATTACATTCCCTAAGATTGTCATGATATGAATCAAATGTAAAGAAACATGACCTAACATATAAAACTTTATCCCATATTCAAAAAGAAAAAAAATCATTTTTTTAAAATCATTCTTGAACATGAAAAATTCCATGGGAATTTAAATGTACATAAAGAAATGAAAAAATTAAAAGTAATGATGACTTGAATACCATTTATTTCTCAATTTTAAAAACTTACATCATTATGTAATTATACAACCTTTGAATATGACTTCTCTATGTCAACATTACAAAGACATTAACAATGACCATAACTTTCAAATGTCTCACATCTATTACTAAACACATTTCCACTATAGGACAAGTAACCACTATTGTCTTCATTTATTAGAAGTGTAATATCTATATTACATAATGTGTGTACATGCTACATTTTCCATTTGGCAACCCCCAAATAGTTTCATCATCTATTGCCACTAAATGTTTCATCATTCATCATTTATTGTACAAGGCACCTATTAGTTGCCAAGTGCAAAGGGCACCTAATGGCCTAATTTATTTTAAAATTTTTGATGACAACATGTTAAAAAAAATCATCTAAAAGCCATAAGATGGGAATTTTTTAAAAAAACCTTTTCTATCCAAATAAACCCACCAATCACAATAGCAAAACAATGACAACCATCATAATTTCATTCAAAACCCTAAAGCCTAACAAAGCAATACATTACATTATTTTAAAGTTGCCAAATCTTCAAGCTACTATTCATTGTGAGCATCTAGGTATCTAATTTTGTGTTATGCATAGTTAAAACCCCTTCAAGAAAATTGCCTACACTTACAAAAATAAAAACTTGGCCCATCTTCATAAAGCTCTCAAGCTTCTAACCCATTTAATTTGAGTTCATAATAATGAAAACATGTTTTTTTATAAGATTTCATGTAAAGCATTATTTTATGATAGAAGCTCTTGTGGTGGAGCCATTTGTTTTGTTTGTCATGATGGGATCTTCCAAACCATGCCATGGTGCCCCTTGTCATGCTCCTAGTACCATTGAAAAGTTCTTGATGATTATGATTGCACCAATGTGGTATGGTAGTGTTTAGACCTATGGTGCAAGAGTTATTGAACAATTTTGTCAAAACAAATTCAACTAAATAATTTAGGGATTTTGGGGCAAGCTTTTGGTATTATTGGAAAGTCTTAATGAGTGGAACTTGTCAAAGGTGATTTCATAATTTTAGACCTAAGGCACTAGATATATTGAAATTTTCTTGTCATTTTCATGATTGAAAACTAATCTAAAATTAAAAAAAGTTTCTCACTATTGAGCTTTAAATCATCAAGGTCTTGTTCACACTCAGAGCAAGTAATCATATTCACACTTTTGCCAACAACATAGGCCATACTAGTAATGTTGAATTGATGATGATTATTATTATTTCTGAATTAAATTAGCAATTGGGGTTTGGAACATGGAAATTTATTTGCTCAAGCCTATTGAATAGCACATGCATGGTTTTGGAAATTGGATGTGAATGTGAAGTTAGGAGAAGCTCACTTAGTCACTACTCTAGCAATTAGGGTAGGTTTAAAACAATCTCGAGGCTAACATAATCAACCATTTAGCTACTGACCCACTAAGCTTGCAACCGTAATAATATGATGCATTTTAAAACCCAATTATGTACTAAAACTGGTGATGATGTTCCACTTGTCACAATTGTAAACTTGAAAATGGAAAATTTTGCATGTGATTGTGTATAAGACCTATGTAATTATTTTGATTGCATAAGTTCGTGAAATGGGTACCAATTCACACCAATTAATTTGTTCTATTTCACCAAGGTGAAAAGGAACATGCAACAGTTTACTTTGTGGTGCCAAACTCTCATCACCATTTTAAAGCTGGCCTCATCATGGGCTGTATGGCTCTGACATGGTCGTTAGTAAGTGAGTCTTTATGTTGTCATGAGTACATTTTACAAGTCCAATGGTGACTGGTCTTTTTGTGGGAGTAATCAGATTTTACTGTAGTTAAACTACCCATGTCTCATGCCACTCATTAATTTAATTTCACAAGTCTACTAGATGTCCTAGTGTTTTATTTCTTCAGTTTTATGATGTTGTTCAAATGGTGATCATTCATAAGAATATTTAGCCAAATTTTATGATATTCAAAATATAAAAGTAGAAAGATTTTAAGCACCCTTTGATGTTGTAGGTAGTTGTAGATTTTTGGTGAACTTGTTTTTTTCCCCCCAAAGCATAGCAAAGTTGTGACAAAAAAAAAAAAAATTGAAATCTTTTTTTTGCAAAATGGTAAAAAATTGTAATTAAAAAGTCATGGAAAATGGCATGTCTATTAACTGTTTGTGATCAAATATAAATTTCTCAATATATCATTTTTTAAAATTAACTTTTGAGGAATAAATAAAATTTAAATATATATATAAATTATATCAAATTTTGTGTTTCGTTTCAAAAAATATTTAAAATTTAAATTGCATGAAAATAAGCTAATTATTATTATTACTTTTAAATCATAAATTATAACTTTGCTTTAGATGTCATGTACATTAAACCCCATTTACGTGTGATAAAAAACTTTTAAAATTTCAAAATTCTATTCAATCAATTTAAAATTTTAAAATTTAACAAAGTGAGTGTTTTTTGAGTGTGGACACTAAATTAATATCATCTTAATTTTTTTCATCACATTTTTTTTATTAAGATAGTTTTTAACTTAATAATTTATGATATTTACTAATTTTTATGCAACTATTATTCAAGTTTTTAAATGTTTTATTAAAACCAAAACTTAAAAGAAAATTAGTGAAATTTTTATTTTAAATTCCTCAACACTCATATTAGACATTTAACACAACTTCCCATGATTAACATTGTATTAAAATGACATCACAAAGTTAAAGTTTTGAAAAAGTTTTAACAATTGTTTGACATGATTTTTAACTCATTTGATTATAACTAAATTCAGGAAATTGGATCTTCCACCCAAATCATGGGCACAATTGGTGATTTGTTCCATTCTCATTTTATGAAATACCCAAAATTGGAAATGTTAGTTCTTTGATTATAATTTTTTCAAAATATTTGAAATTGAGGATTTTTAAAAAAAATGAAAGAATCACATAATCTTGATCAGTGAACACACATAACAGTGAAGACCTGTACTTTTTGTGTTTATTGGCCTTGCCTTAGTAGGCAAGGATATTGTGCTGAAAACCATTATAGAACATAGTAGCTTCAAAATATTTTACCTCTTACAAAGTAGCTTGTCCTTTTTATAATTTCATCATTCAATTTGAAACAAATGTAAGGTGAGATGTTGCATTCACCATTTGAATGAAAATATTATGTTATTTATTTTTAACATAAACATTCATCCATTGTGAATAAAATAGATGAATGAGGATCATTGTTATTTAGCTAAGGTTTAGGTTTTCAAGATAGGCAGTGTGGGCCAACAAAGGAAGATTGTGTGCCAACACAGGCATTTGCTGTTCATCTCCAAGTGAAGCTCTACCATTGCAATGATCGCCAGAAACAAGGGAATAAGGGATTTCCATAGGGCAAAACAACACTCTGAACATTCTTTTTGTTTGTAGTGGAAGTTTGTTGATGACATTAATGTTCATTTTGCATTACAATATGAATTAAAAAATGGTTTTCTGTAGGCATGTACACATGGGCAAAAGAAAGGTGAAACTTCCCAGATGTGGGGTTAAATATGTTTTGACTAGGGATAAATGTAAGCTATGGTGTGATGTTGAAAAAAGTGGAAAAAGTCTCATGTGATCAGTAGATTAAAGGGTATGCAAATTAGTTTGGTTGTTCAAAAGTTAATGAAAACGTGGTGATTTCGGCTGGAATGAACCAGCAGCCACTAATGCACCAATTGAGGATGAAGATGTTCAAGCCATTTTGGGGATGAACCAAAAACACCTTCCCCTGCCCAAAGTTTTTGGTTTTTTCAGCTTCTTCTTTGCCCCAAAGTTTTTCCCTCTTACCTACTTCCCCCTTACTTACCTCCCCCTCCCACCTCCTTCCCACCTACCTCACCTCCTTTTTCGCTCACTCCATCATTAGAGCTCAGGAGAGCTTGAAGTGGCAGCCAGGACAATGCGCTTGAAGCTAGAGCCAGAAGTGACAGGCTAGAGTGGGAACTTGAAGGTAAGCTCCCTCCTTTTGCTTCTTATTTGGTTTTATTGCAGTGAAGAAGGCAACGGTAGTTGCTACTGTTGCCTTTTCATTTTGGTTTTGTTGTAGTGAAGAAAGCAATGGCATTTGCTGTCGTCGTTTTTTTCTTTAGTTCTATTACAACGAAGAAGGCAATGGTAGTTTGTTGCCTTCATTTTTTTCTTTTTGGGTTTGTTGTAATAAAGAAAGCGACGATAGCAAGTTGCCATTGCCTTTTTCTTTTTGGTTCTATTGCAACCAAGAAGGTGACATCAATTGCTACTATCACCTTCTTCTTTGGTTATGTTGCAATGAAGAAGGCAATGACATCTAGTTGCCGTTGCCTTCTTTTTTTTGGTTTTATTGTAGCAAAGAAAATGACGGTAGCAAGCTATCATCGCCTTTTTCTTTTTGGTATTGTTGTTTTGGTTTCGTTACAAGGAAGAAGGTGATGGCAACAAGCTGTCGTTGCCCTCTTTTTTTTGGTTATGTTATAGCAAAGAAAATGACATTAACAAGCTATCGTCAGCTTCTTCTTTTTGGTTTTGTTGTTTTGGTTTTGTTACAAGGAAGAAGGTGATGGCAACAAGCTGTCATTGCCTTCTTCTTTTTGGTTTTGTTGTAGCGAAGAAGGCGATAGCAGTTATTGTCGTCACCTTTTTCTTCTTTGGTTCTATTGGAGCGAAAATGGTGACGGTAGTTTAGTGCCATTGCCTTTTTCTTTTTGGTTATGTTGCAGCGAAGAAAGTGACAGCAGTTGTTGTCGTCACCTTTTTCTTTGTGTTTGAGAAAAAGAAAATGACGATAATGAACCATTGTCTTTTTTTGTGGTTCTGTTGTAGTGAAGAAGGTGATGGCACTAAGTTGCCATTGCCTTCTATTATGGTGGTGTTACAAAGAAGAAAAATAAGACAACAGCTTCTGTCACCTTCTTCGATGGCTTTGCTCTATTTAATGACGACGATAACTATTGTCGCCTTTTTCAATGGTTTTGCTATGAAGAAGGTGATGGCAACAATGTCATCGCCTTCTTCTATGGTGGTGGTGTTGTGAAGAAGGTGATGGCAATAGGCGATCATGTTTTTTCTTTTTCTTTAATCCTTTGAGTTTAGTTGATTAGAATTGATAATTAACAATGAAATGTTTTTTTTTTTTAATGTTGAAGGTTGTAATGGCTAGAGGAAGGAGATTGAGGAAAGGTGGTGATGGTTTGGAAGCTCACAAGCAAAATGTTGTTTCATTAGAACAAACAATTGGGAAGCAAAATGTTGATCCATTACAACCGAGACTTGGGGAACAAAATGTTGCTCCATTATAAGAATTGATAAATCAAACAATCTATGTGGCTTAGAATTGACAATGGTGATATTTTGCAATTCAAATGGTAAGATCACTTTCAATATAAATTGGGAATTTTGATCGAAAAATGGTGGGTTAAATTTTTTAAAAATTTCAGTACATTAGATTAAATGCAGATAAAAAAAATTGTACGTCTTTTTAAGTTTAATTATATCCACACCTTCCATCATTTGATGGAAGGTGTGGAATTTGTTTTGTTAAATTTTTTTTATTACATAACTAAAAGCAATTAAAATTTGCAAGAGTTGTATCTGATTGTGTGATTTTATGTTTTGCAATACTTGCATTCTATTTTTTTGAACTTTTTATGTGTAAGGGTTTAAGGTTAAGATTTTTTAATTGCAAAGTAATGATTTTTTAAAAAATATTTCTTAGTTTAGGTCCAAAATTTGAAACCAACTAAGCCTCTTAGCCACCAACACCTCCTTGTCCATCTAATATGGTTTAGAAGGACAAAGAATGGATGAAAGTTCGGTCAAAATGGAAGTGTAAAGTTGGCATTTGCATTGTTGCATATTATGCCAAATGGTTGTTGACCAAACATTTCAAGGACGTGCATGGCTTAGTAGCAAAAAAGGCCAAACTTGGGAGGCTTTCAACTTCTAAAGGAAGTCCCCTGACATCAAAACCATGCTAAAATGAACGTTCACATCTTAAGAGATGCCATGGCCATGCAAAGGTAGAATGATCAAAAGGTTACTAGTCGTGTTCGTGCCAAAACCCAATGCGAGTGGGATAAGTTGATAATTATTGCAAAATAATGTGTAGCATTACTAAAACCAATTTTGGCCGAATTAGCTTCACAGCAATTATTACAAGTGTTGGGTCTCAATGCTTGGGGCATGGGAAGTGTGTCTCAAGATCCAATATCACGAATAGAGAAGGATGAAGATTTACAAGAGATGATTCGATCCACCCATTTTGCATATGCAGGAAGATTGAAAATGGCATGGGCTGTCAAAAATTGGGATCAAAAGTGCAATAAAATAAATAAAACAAAAGAGTTGTCAAATGTATTGGATTTCCATGAATCTTTCCACGGAAGGTAAGAAAGAATAATAGTCAATGTTTATTTTTTTTTTATAAATTTGTTTCTTCCAAGGTGTTTTAAGGTTTAATTTGGTGGTTTTTGGGTGTTTATAAGGTTCAGGAGATAATAAAGGAAAAGTTTGTTACAAATGCAATTCAAGTTGAGATGTAACGTCACCATTTATACACTGTTCGTCATGCAACAACTATTTATTGAGCTAAACACAGGATTGTAGATAATGATATGGTTTAGGGTTTCCACTTTATATAGTTAATTAGGTTTTTCCAACCTTTTCATTTTTTGAACTACCCAATTTTTGAACTTTGGTCCTTTGATAAAGAACCTTTTTTTTCATTGGGTTTTTTAACATTTTTTGATCCACCCATATTTGTACATCTTTTATCAATATAATATTTTCTTCTAATCACATTTATTTGATGGGTATATGGTTATCATTTATTTTTTTTTCATAATCTTTTTAGTACTTTAGATGTAAAAATGAAAACTTAAATAGGCCCATATGAAAAGGTAACATTAATTTGTCTAGGTTTTATAAAGATCAAAATGGATAGTGTGTAATACCTACATCCTTTCTATTATATTTTCATAAAGCCATTTCAAATATGCAATACTTGCATACAGGTCTCATAATAATGGCAGGTTTTTTACATCCATTGTAATACATGCATATAGCTTTCATAATAGTTGTTGGTTTTTTTACATCCATTGTAATACTCACATATAGGTCTCATAAAAAATGGATGATTTTTTACATCCATTGCAATACCTGCATATAGGTCTCGTAATAATGGCTAGTTTTTTTTTACATCCATTGTAATATTTACATATAAATTTTGTAATAGTGGCTGGTTTTTTACATCCATTGCAATACTTGCATGTAGGTCCATAAATAATTGTTGATATTTAACATCTTTTGCAATATTTGCATATAGGTTTCCATTGTAATATTTATGGGACTCATGTGACATAATAATCTAGTCTAAGTACCAACAAATAATGTCATAATTAAAGAATTTTTAGAAAATTATTTCAAATAATGTAAATGATTGATTATCATATTTAAAAAATCATATATTTCTTAATATTAATTAACTGATTATTTGGTTGAACTTTAATTATTCAGATAATTAAAATTTAAATCTAAAATTTAAATTAATAATTTGATATTAAATTAATTATTTTAATTAGATTTTTTATGTTAATAAGTTATTCAAATCATTATTTTAAATAATTATTCATGATAGTTAATTGTCATAAAATTAATTTAGGTATATAAAAAGACATATTTTGGGTACCCAAATCATTTATTTTGAAGTGACCTTACATGTGGGTATTGTATTTAGGGTTGATTATTCACCAAAGGTTGTTTAAAACACCTATGGATTATTTCAAAATGAACTCACATGCATATATTACATATAAACTTTGGTTTTCATTGAAAGGCCACCCAAATTACATACTGGTTATTTCGAATTGACCCTACATGTGGGTATTGGATTTCGGGTGAGGTTTACATTTCAAGTTTCCTAAATCACCTAAGGGTTATATCAAAACGAATTTGAATATGGGTATTACTTTTAGGGAAACACAAGAAAAAGGTATATTTGTTACCATTTGGTAATATTTCCAAATTAAGTTCTTTCACTTTTAAAAAAAAATATATAATGACATTGCATTAATTTACATATGTTTAAGCCTTAAAAATTCTGCCCAAAATGCACCCTAGATTTATTTTAATTATTATATACTTGTAAAAAAATGTTAATTCATTTATATGTCATAAACTTTCAACCTAAACCATAATTCTAACATTAAGTAGTAAATTTTACATTAAACCTTAACCCCTTGTATCATCATGTGACCAATTTTACATTATGTTCATTTTTATATATGTTAAATCATACTATAAGATGAATACATAATTTTGAAAACATGAATTTCATGATGTATTGGTAGGGAATTAAATATTAAAAAAATATTTTTATGTCTCATGGTTAATGAATTATCACAATATGATATGGGTATACATTTAAACAAAAGTGACTTATGAAATATTGAACTTTAACAACCATGGAACATATGGCAACAAAGGAGATTCATAATTATGTTATTGATATAAACAAATGATAAAATCTAAAACTAATATAATGAGCAAAGTTTAGAGTATTAACTTTAAACCTTGGTATATATGAACCAAATTCCTAAACATTAAATCACAAGGCATAACCCTAAGAATCCTAATGACATTTTTCCGTAAGCCCTATTACAACTCTGACTATACAAACCTTAATAAAAAATCCTAATGATATATGCCTTAAACCCAAAAAACTATGCAAAATATACAAATTATATAATGCAATTTTTTAAAAAAAAACATAGAAAAAAATTTAGAAACCAAATTTAAAACTTTTAAACTACAAAGATTTACTCAGTGAAAAAAAACCTTAATCTTTAAAAAAAAATTATTGTAAAAAACCAAAAAAAAATATATGTCTCTTACCTTTGTGTGATCTCTCCAAACTAATTTTTTCACTCTCTTTGAAAAATATATAAAATGGAATTGTATTATTTCACATATGTCTAAACCTTAAAATTCTTCCCCCCCCCCCAAATTTAGTTTAATTTAGGTTAATTACTATAGATTTGTGAAAAACTTATTAACTAATTTATGTGTTTCAACTTTAAACCTAAACCATAATCTAATAAAACATACTTATAATAATTACATGAAAAGATGTATTGTAATGTCCATTTCATAAATAAATTATGTAAACAAAATTTAGTAAAATATGTATTAATTAAACCAAAATGGCTGTAATTATGACATTGTTTCCATTATAAATTGTTTGTAATAATTACATATGGGGACCTATGTTCATCATCCATGAATTAAAACAAACCTTAATAAATTGATAAGTAGGATTGAAGGGCTAGGGGGTGGGAAAAGTGAATAGGTAATTAGTTAGGTATTTGGCTATAAGTAAGTAAAAAGGTGGGTGCATAGGTATATAAATAGGTAGTTGGGTTAGTAGGCAAGTTAGTAAATAGAAAGGAAGTTCAAGGAGCAAGGTAGATAGGTTACTAAGGTCAGGAGACATGTAGATAAACAAGTTAATAGTTAAGAAGCAAGTTACACTAGCTAGGTAGATAGGCAAGTTAGTAGTTAAGAAACAAGTTATTTTATCAAGGTGAACTAGGTTAGTAAGAAAGTTAAATCAATAGGGTATGTAGTTAACATGACAACTAGATTACTAGGGTAGGTAGTTAGTATAATAATTAGGTCAATAGGATAACTAGTTCTTAAGGTAGCTATGTCAGTAGGGATAATTAGTAAGGTACAAAGGTTGGTACAATACTTATTGGGGGTAGGAATGTGAGTAGGGTAGCTATGTGTGAGGTGAGGTCCAAGGAAAAAATCGTCAAGAACAAACCCAAAAGAATGATTAGCAGCAAAAAAAAAATGGACTACGATGAACCCCAAAAGTGCAGCCCATTGAGTGGACAGAACGGCCAACTGGAGCATTGGTGGCTGCTGGTTCACTCTGGCCAGTGACTTCTTCTGCTTATCCTCTGTCTGTTGTTGTCATACATATGTAAACAAGATGCCTCAAGAAATTGAATTCCTGAGCGTTCACTGATTAGGGTTCAAAACATTAAATTTCAAATGCAAGAGTTAAATTGTCAACTGCTGAGGAAAATTCTCTGAAAATGCACTTATACATTCCTTGGTTTTAAAAGTATAATGGGAGAAAATGACCTATTGAATGTCTTTTGATGTGGTAGTGCTGAAATCTATAGTTTTCAGTTCTTATTGAAGTTATCATTACAATCATGACTCTACCAGGAGAAAGATCTGGAAGCAATAAATGTGAAG
>Ga0116227_10001474_pt1 | contig 52393 bp, 44 predicted proteins | sample S1TSphgellanicum_FD_89693 | JGI IMG/M metagenome (GOLD analysis project Ga0116227, IMG submission 89693) | Host-associated microbial communities from peat moss isolated from Minnesota, USA - S1T2_Fb - Sphagnum magellanicum MG | ecosystem: Host-associated > Plants > Peat moss > Unclassified... | reverse complement strand
TGAGAGTGGGGGTTAGGAGCAAAAAAAAAAAAAACTGTCCCCCCCCCCCCCCCCCCCCCCCCACTATGTTTTATTGCTTTTGTTGTTCCTAGCTACACAGTGCGTGCTATCGTAAATGAGGCAAACCTTTCAACGTGTGGCAAATGTTGGCCTAGGAAGTGTCAGGTTTCGATTAATAAGACGAGGTCAACACGCTGAAATAGCTCTAGTATTTGCACCCCCCGTTTCCAATTTATTTACACCACCCTTGTGCATGTTCCATAATATCGCGCATAGGTCATTTTTGGTCTTCGTGCCCCTAAATAGAAGAGAGTGGGCAAATCTGAGTGCCGTCTACGAAGAGCTCAACTGCATGCCAGAAGGTGGGCTTGCCTGAGGCCAAGAAGAGCTCAGCTGCATGCCAAAAGGTGCGCTTGCCTGCCGCCTTGGCCTCCTTGAACATTAGAATCTTTTTTTATAAAAATTCACTATAATAATGTCTTCAAAAACACAAGAAACTTTTTTTTAAAAATTTAAATCTCAAAAAAAATCTCAAACTAAGTATATAACACAAAACACTACAGTCTTTATTAAAAATAATAATTCACTATCAATATTATATTTAAAAGCACACAAAACCTAAAAACAAAAAACAATTTAAAAAATTGGAAAAAATATTTATGTTTAAATAAATATACACAAAACTTGGAACAAAACACATGCAGTGATGATGATGATGGTGGCGGTGGTGGCACAGCAGCGATGTCGCTGTAGCGCTGTCGTCGTCGTTGTCGTCGTGCGGGGCTCCTTTTGCGGAAGGATTCGCTAGCGCTGTAGAAGGATCGAGCGCTTGCTTCGTGGCGGCGATGGTCAAGGGGAGTTGGTGCAGAAGGAGTGGAATAGGAGGAGGAGGAATGGAAGCCTCGTCCTCCTCGACTTCCTCATCTTTTGTGTCACGGAAGAAAAACACTCTTGGTGTGGGAAGAAGACTTATTAGAAGAAGAAGAAGTAGTAGATTCGTTTTGGGGTATTTGTTGGTTTTGCTTTCGTGTTGTTGTGGTTATTGTACTGGCGTGCTAGGTTTTGTTCTCTCTTCTTCTTCTTCTTCTTCTTCCACTACTACTACTACTACTACTACTACTACTGATCGCAAGTCGGAGAGTGAACAAGGACAAGAACCTGCACAAGGACAAGAGTCTTTGTTTTTGAGAACAAGTGTGGTTGGTGGTGGAGGACGAGATGGTGGTGCTCAAAGGGGGGGTTCGTCTTTGGAGTTTGGAATACTAGCCAGGGGATTAGGTGAAGAGATTCAGGTGGTGAGTAAGGAGGGGCCGATTGAGGAAGATGAAGAAGAGATTGCAGGAGATGGAGAGGTGGAACGCCGGATCATGCGCCAGAACGCGGATCATGCAGAAGCCAGCGCTTCGCCATCGGTATTAGGGTTTCCTTTTCCCTCTCTCTCTCCCCTTGCTTTGTTGCGATGAATCGTTTCCTGGTCCTCCTCGGTTTCTTTTGCTCTAGAGGTGGAACTAGTTCCACCTCGTTTTCGTTCATTTCTAGCCCATATTGTTTTTCCTTCACTTCACAAGGTTCCTTCTGAAGGTTTTTCAATAGGATCTAGCCAGTTGTTTCTATATGTCTGCCTCTGTCTCTCTGTCTCTTGCTCGCACTTTTTTTTTTGGCTCAGCTCTCCTGCAAATGATGCAGTCAGTATCTAATCTACACATTGGACTAGGCACGGATCCTTTCCAGTTCCTTCAACACTTTTTTCATCTGTTTTCGAGGGCATGAAACAAATTGGTAGCAGCTCTTACATCACTCTGGTTGTTTACTCTAATTTATGCCATTTTGATGCAACATAGCTGCTGTAGAGCTGTTGAAGGATGGCTTGCTCATTAACCTGGAGTCCAGTTCAGGTGGATCAGAACAGTTTTCTGGTTCTCCATTTTCACATATTTTGCTGCAACACTTTGGGTTTTTAGGGTTTCCTAGCTCTCTACAAGCATAGTTTTTATACCAGTCAGTAATTGCTTGATGTTAGAATTTTTCTTTGACATTTGTACCTACCAGTTGTCTCATTAGGAGGGGAATTCTTAATTTCAGGCAAGTTTCAACATAATGACTATTGCTCAGATGGGACCAGGTTACAAATCTGGGCTTGCAAACTTCTGTTTGAACAAAGGAATTTCGAAGTGTATATGATATTGTTGCCCACTCCGATCTGTATCACAGGAAGCCACCCTAAAACCTAGTTCCCAAAGTCTTCAGTGCTCCTTCAACAATAATGGAAAATTTGACTTCGTGGACATGCTGATAGGTAGAGAATTCTGGGGTGAAGAATGATGCAGGTCAACAGGCGGAAAGTCCTAACAAGTCACCCCAAGATGGCCAGAATGCAAATCAGACCATGGAGGCTTCAAATGATGTGGGAACTCCTCCAGAACCTGGCAAGAATGACACAGGGACCACTAAAGAGGATGATGTGCCTTTGCAAGAAAGAGATTGTCAGAGTGAACCTCTGTTTGCTGACCTGAAGGCTGGTGATGGTGAGTTGTGATGAATGCATACAATTCTAATGATGATGACATGATATTGAGCTTCTTGGATAACACATGGAATTTAATGTTGTTGTATGCGTTGTATGATCTGAATGGTTTTTTAGAATGAGCACTGAGGCAATCCCTTTTCTTGGCCATGCAGGTGACAGTGGTTGGACACTGACTGTGAATAACACAGGTAACAATGAGCTGCAAATCAAAGTGATTGCAGAGTCACTAAATGCAAGTCCAGCGGAGTTCTCATTAAAGAATGGAGAAGGGAACACGGTAAGTTGAAATGCAACTGAGATTATGAGGTCTTCAGCAGGACATTCCAGGTCTTTCCACTGAATGGTTCTTTTTGTTTGGAAGTATTAGGTCAAAGGTAAAAATCATCATTAGGTTTGCATGGAAAGGCACCTTGTTTGCGACCTACTCTGTTGCAGTCTCTTGTGCATTCCATGTTTTAGTACTGTTTTGGAAGGACAGGGTGGCAAGAGGGACGTGATGAATAGCAGAATAGGGGACATTGAGATCAGCAACGAAGAGGAAGATTGCCTAATGTTCCTAATGTTCTTGTCATGAATCAGATGTGTTGCTTGACCTGAGTCTGATACATGTGGTGACTCTTTTGCAGGTTGCAATCACCCTTGTTGATAAGGGTGGAGGCAAAATTAACATAACTTGGGGATCAGAATATTGCCAGATCACTGTGCCTGCACATGGTTTACCACCATCCCAGCTGCCAGGCCCTGCCAATCTGAGTTTTATTCCTCTAACGAGGACTGGCTATATGCTGTTTGGAGGCACCATACTGTTTGTGACAATCCTAGGTACAACATTTGTTGAAATGTGCTAGAGGTAGCTGCATTTCCTCTACAAAGTGTGGGAGTCTGCATCTCTCGATTGAATTTTTGCTTTGCCTGTACTAGATTTCTGCATGTCGATGACAATAGTTTAGATTCATGAGCAGTGAGCTGTTTAGTGTACTGCTATTATTCCGTGTTCATGAATTTTCTTTCAAACCTGGGTTTGTCTCTATGGTCTTTCAACAGTAACATTGAACTGGTTACTTGCTGTATTGTTAGGCATTGCTGGTATATGGGGATGTGTCTCATGGCGCAAACGGGCACAATGGCCTGGTGGGGGTACTGCAAAGTACCAAGAGCTGGAGATGAGCTTAGCAACTGTTGATTCCTTAAAGAAGGATACAGAGGAAGGCTCTATATCAGCTGAAGGATGGGATGAAATCTGGGAAGATGATGAGTGGGAGGATACTGAAGCTGTAAGGTCCTCATCTAATATGCAGACATTGTCTTCACAGGGGCTTAATGTTCGACGTGCAAACAAGGATGGATGGGACAGTGCCTGGGATGATTAAAAGCAGAGTTGTATCATGCAGGGTCTCCTTGAATAGTTGAAATACTTGTACTAGTTGAGTTGGTGAGAGGGTGTGAGAAGTTGTAACCATATACACTTTTGTCATTTCTTTGAGGCCTTAGGCCACATGCCAAGTTTGGGAGTAGCCCACAGAGCAGGAGAGGTGGAGCACAGATTGGGTTGTGTGGGCTTGGAATGATAGTCCTGTGCCCTGTATGGAGGGGGCAGATAGAGATAGGTGTAGATGAAGCACATTAAATCATACTTACCAAACATATTGTAGGCTTATCAACTTTCAGATTCAGAGAAAGTTATTCATTTGGCTTGGATTAGTGTTCACAGTTGCATTTTGGTTTGTTCTTCAAAATGATTGACTCTTCGAACAGTAGCCTCAATTGTTTGATCATTCAAAGGTATGATCACCGCATGGCTTGTGCCTGGGTGTGTTTATGTTGTGTCCAGGGACCACACATGTGTGATTTTGGCAGTCTACTGATGACATAGTGTCAGGAGGAATTTCTATATGGCTACCACTTATGATGAAGTTAGTAGTCTGAAACTTTGTGATTGGCACTCACAAGGTTATGACTATTTCCTTTGCCATCTGATTGATAAGCCTGAAATCATGACTGACTAGCACCAAGCCTCGATCCCACTCATTCAAAGCATCAGTTAAAGCATCAATGGTTTCTTTGTCCAAATGATTGGTGGGTTCATCTAGCAAGAAAAGGTGGGGAAGCCTGCAGGCCAACAATGCAAAGATGACAACTATTCTGTCCAGCAGAAAGGTTTTCCATGGGCACAATTTGGGCCTTGCAAGTAAGTTCAAATCTGCAGATGGCAATCCCATTCTTTTCTTCTTCAAGTCCAGGAAAATTGCTCATCTGTGTAAGCCAGCACAGACATGTCCAATGACAAAGTTTCTGTAAGGTGCTGGTGGTATTGGGCATGTGGAGGTGATTATGCCAGCAAACCATGCCATCCAAGGGTGCACCAGTTCTTCAGTCATGAGCTTCAGCAGGTTACTTTTTCCAGCCCCATTAGGACCCACCAAAGCAATTCAGAAATCAAGGTCCACACAAAAATCAACCTTCTCATAGATCAGATTCTCAGGGGTGTTACCCAAATGTGAGATCAACAAACTAAAGAACAGGTGGGGAAAGTTTTCCTACATCCATGAATCTGAATTTAAGCACTTTTATCTCTGACTACTTTCTCACTGAGTCCACCTCTCTCCATCTTGGCCAAGGTCTTCTCTTTACTTTGAGCTTATCAAGCAAGTTTAGCAGAGCCATGCCCAGATCTTGCAATATAATCCTTCATGGCAGAAATTTGTTCTTGCTCCCACTGATACTGCTTCATTTGATTTTCTTCCAACTCTGCTCTTGTCTGGCAATTTTATTGATGGCAATTTCCTGTGGAGAACTTGAGCTGTTTATTTTGCATGTGGATGATGTAGGTGCAAACACCATCCAGAAAATCCTAAGAATGCGACACAACCACCAGTATGCATTCAAGCATCTCTTCCAGCCACTCACAAGCCTCCAAATCTGTGAGTCCCATCTATCAATTTGTTAGTTCCTGATGACCCACCAGAGCAGAAGGAGCACCACAAAATTGGACAGCAAGCTACCTCAGTAGTGGAGTAAAATCAAAACCCAAACTGAACCACATTCTGAGCCTCTGCCAAGGCTGAGGCTCCACTGACTTTGACATTTGCCAATAGATAACTAGGGCCAAACCCAGTGCTTCAAACTCCCAGAGAACTACATGACTGTAATAAGTCAATCCCTGGCCATCAACTATTGACCGTTTCAGTCACTGAACAGTCTGCACAATGCCTTCACATCAATATGGACTGACATCCAGCACCTGCAGGAAACAACAATAACAATCTCCTATAGTAAAAGATTCACCTAGATGATTCGTTGGTTCATCAAGTAATAAAATAGTCAGATTCATGAACAAAGCTCCAACAAGTGCTATTCGCATTTGCTACCCTCCAGAAAAGTCTCATGTCTTTCTGGCTTGCATCTTTTAGGTGAAACCAAGCCCATGCAAGATCTGCAAAGCTCACATCTCAGCTGTTGCTGAATCCATGGATTCTAACCTCTCATAAATGCACTCCAAAGGATCAACACTCCTCCATCCTCCTGCAAACATTCCACCCTTGTCCTTTCAGCAACATCTGGAAAAACTGCCACCATTTTCAATGGAAAAAAAAGGCTAAATGTTATGGACAAGAGGCCTAAAAAAAGTCAGGAACTCAGTTGTGTTGCCAACAACTCAGCCTCCTCCTCCTCTAGCTTTAACCATTCTTCATCAACATTAGTCACCACCTCTAGGGCAGTCATATCTGTGGCATCAATCTCCTGTGTCAAGTGGTAAATATCCATACATCTGCAGAAACCCAAGAAGCTGCCCTTTCCAAAGTTTGAGCTCAAGTGTTGAATCAGCAACCTGGAACTTGTGACCATGAAAAGTAAGTGACAGCAATTCTATCTGTGGATCAAAATTGAGCCTCCAACAATTGAGCAGCACATGAAATGAAAACAATCTCAAGTATTGGGTAGGATGGCCATAGTATTTCCCAAGTTCCAGATGCACTGAAAATGTCTCTGGTAACCTACAAAGATCCAGCCAGAAAAACCAAGAAGTCTAGCTTCAAAAGACAATTCAACACAATGGATCCTTCCAGCATGTCTCCAAAGAGACATCCACACAAACCCAGCAAGAATGAGAGCTTCAAAAGACAATCCAACCTCACTTTGAACCTGGTTCTTTGGGAGTTAATTTTAGTTAGTTATGATTTATTTTTTCAAGCAGATTTTTGGGAATTTTTTTCCACTTCGTTCTGAGCAGTGTTTTCTTTTTCAATTTTCTCATGTTGCACCCAAAGTGACAATCAGTCACAAGAGGATTTAGCCAAATCTGGCTACAAGACAAAATAGAGACATTAGGTAATAATATAAGAATCCAATTACATGTTGGGGAACCACTAGAACCTATTAGCTAAATATGGCAATTTCAAAAGAAGAAAGCAAAAAACTTGCCCAACTCCTCTAAAAATCATGATGATTTCATAACAAGTTTCTTCTTCCTGGAAAGATGGAAGAACAATTTTTTAGGGAATTTTTCCAAAAACATCCCCTTGTCTAATACATAGCTTGGGATTTTTCTTTTTAGCAAAATAATTTAGCAACAAAAAATATATCACTGCTTATGAGTTTTTGAAGAATTGTTTTAGGAGCTTTTTGTATTGTCACTAGGCTTCTCTGTGATTCATGGGTGTGGATGGTGACTAAGGGCAGAGGGATGATGGTAGAGTACTAGTAGGTGCAATGCAACTTGGAAATGAAACATATTGATTGGAAGAGCAAGTGAAGGTTTATTGAGCTTGATTTGAGAAGCACAAACTTCTCCCAAGAGGAGCTCCACTGTGTTTTGGTCTTTGCACAATATATTTTGGATGTTTGTTTGTTGGTTTTGATCAATAAATTTGGTAAGATCCATCACCGAGTAAAATGATTTCTCCTAATTGGCTTTAGTGGTTGAATCTAAATAGTCTTTTGCCTTATATTGTGTCATTTTTCTTAATTATGGGGGAGGATTGGGAAACAATTGTAGACCATGTTGGATGTGATAAATATTGTTAAATCCTTTTTTTTAAAAAGTATGCATGGATATGTTCTTGCTACTTGCAACACATCATCAATGTGTCTTTAAATGCCAAAATCATGTGAACAAATCTTGCAACAAGAGCAACCAAAAAATGGAAAAAAGAGAGAGATTTTTAAAAACAGGTCCTATATCCATATGATCACATGATTTATTTCTTGTTTTAATTTTTTATTTGATACTTTCTAACAATTCAAAAATCATGTAATTCTCAAGATGTTTTGATTTTTAAAATGGCATTTTGAACGTTTGAAACTAATAATTGAGTAAAAACTTGTAACATTTAAAACATTTGGGTGTTTCTAATTTGCATTTCATATTTTCTAAATAGTTCAAAAATCATGTAATTCTACAACTTTTTTATTTTAAAAATGGCATTCTTAAAGTTTTTTTGTATATATTAGTTGCTCCTAATATGCAAGTTGAATTCTATTCTTCTTATATTCCATTCCTTTATTTTTCATGAATCCCAAACTAGTTGAAAATGAGGTCTAAGGACATATCAATTCACAATGCTCCAAAGGGCTCCACAATGGCACTTTGTAGATCCATGTGCCAAACTCTTTGTTTAAATGTTTGCTTAGCTCATTTTTGAGCCCCACCATGCAAGCAAAATCAGGTTTGCCATCACCAAATTCATTGTGCCACCTCCACCTCCATGCCAACATGTCTTGGCATCAATTGTTTAATTGCATGAAAGCATTTTGCACAAGTTGTGTGAAAATTTTCACATTTTATCACAGCTTCACATTGTTTGGTTGCAAAAGGGTTCTTATAGATGTTTGTGTTACTTAATTGCTTTGTAATGCTTACTTGCATAAAAATTTCTAATGCATGTGCATGTCTAAGCTCTCAATTTTTTAAAATCGATCATTAATGATGCATTCCTAGGTTTGTCAATTGGTATTGGGGATAAAGAATCTCGTTGATCCTTATTTTTGTAATGAAATGTAAACTTAGGATACATTTCTTGACTCTCACAAAAAACAACATGGGAGCTCCAAGTTGGAACCAATACAAGTCCTTAAATGAGATTTGTAGTCATGTCAAATTTCATAATAAAAGAAAATAAGGTGGTTAGTGTAGTTTGGGGCCAAAATGGAGCATGGATGAACCTCAGGCAACTCACATTCACAATTTTTATCATTGCTTAGATTAGGGGGAGAAGTCACCAATTTCTTTTTTATGTTATATGTTGTAGACAACAAGAAGGACTACAATGAAGTGACACAAATTCTCAAAATTCCCAAACTTGCCAAATTAAGAATCATTTTGTTTGTAAGTTCATACCTCCATTTGGATTTTGATTCAAAAGCTTTGAAAGGAAAAATGATAACCTTTGAAAAAAAATTATCAACATATTAAGCTTCAAATTGAAGTTAGTTTAACATTTGGGCATTTTAATGGTTAGGAATTGAATTGTCAATTTCACTCTCAATCATTCAATCGGCTATAACTTGTGTTTCTCCAATTTGAGAATGTGACTTCGCTTAAGATATTTATTCTTCAAAAAAAGTTCAAAATTTTAAAAAAGGATCAATTCGGACATGGTTTTGATTTGCAGACCTTGTTTCAAAATTTCAAGGTTTGACTCCTAATTCCTAATGTAAGAATTGACTTGGGTGTGATGGGACTTTCTCTCACATTATTTTATATCACTTTCTTAACCCACTTCCCTTGTCATGCCTTAGCCTTGACCACAAGCCTAAAGCTAGGCTCATGACAATTAGAGACAAATACAAAGCAATATAATGATTGAAAACAAAAGACTAAACAACCTAAAGGGCTTTGAACATGGGCCAAGAATACAAATGCATAGAGGATTGACTTTGAATTCATAATACATACATGGAACTTTGAGAAGAGTTTACAAATCAAAACTTCCACTTCTTACAACTTTGAAATGATTTGTTGGAAGACTTCTCTGCACACAAAGGCTCAAACTTTTATTGAAATGAAATGAAACATCTTCATCGTGTGCTTTCCAATTTCACTTCTGAATTGTTATGGATCATGTTGAATCAAAAAAATTGTTCAAAGAAATTCGCACACTACATTTGTAATTTTGTTAAGGCAACAAATTGCATCTACCATGGCCATGGTGTAGGGTCTTGCTTAAGATGTTCATAGCAAGTCTTTTAGTGTTCGCATGTTCTCTATCATGTGTTCCAATTTTGTTGCTTGCAATGTTTGTGCATGAAAGAGGGGGGAGGGGTGAAGCAAATTCCCATTCATCAGGAAGTTTGATTATGCTTGGGCAGTACATTCCAATTGGTGGCAATGTTAAGCTATTCAAGCCAACACCTTCACCTTCACCTTCAGCTCATGACATTGTGTGGGGTTGTGAGTGCAGCCATGTGTTGTCAGAAATTTTCAAGTTCTTTACATATTCACAAATAACATTTATTCACGTGCATCCATCATCTTGATTAACTCTTTAGTCATTGTGAATAGTTGGAAGACCGATTGATCTTCTAAAATCTCAGCCTTCTTGAATGTGGCTATAGTCATGTTTTCAATGACTTGCACTTGAGTGTGCAAAACAAACTTTCACCACAGGCAGTGTGACTGTTACTGAGCCTTTCATTATGCACCATTGGACTTCTCCAACAAAAAAACAACAACCATGGAACAACCTCTACATGTTCAGTAATTGTTCATACTTTTGCAAAGACTTGCATCTCAAGTGATGAGGGATATGAGAAATATGAACAAAACTTTTGGTTTTGTTTATATTTCTTCCCTCATCACTTGAGATCTCAGAGATTAAACTTGGGTGGATTGTGATCCATCAGCTTATAGCTTGGCTGATCAAGAGGTCATGTCAATCAGGATTTAAACTGAGAAAATGTACGACAAAAAACCCCATCATGGCATCAACAAATGTCCACATTCAACACAAACAAAACACCTCTACTTGTCTAGGAATGAACTTGTTACAATTGCTAGAAGGAGATGAGATTAGACACCACCACTCTCACTTCTTCTGGCACATGCTCTGGAATCCACAAGCGCGGCCTTCTTATTATGTAGAAACATGGGCCGGTTTGTGGTATCCTACTTGCCAGTTCTGCACCACACTTTCTCATTTGGCTTAATATCCATACAACCACAATGGGGGTAAAGAAGAGACACAGAGTCAAGCTTGATTTGACAGACTTTCTCTCCTTCACAACTTTGTAGGATCCAAATTTGGCATCCTTATTGACTTTCCTGCAATGCCTTGGTTTTGTGCAGTGTGCTTTCTTCCTTTCAAGTATCTGCTTCCTGTTGGCAGGTTGTGTGGCTCTCTTGCTCTAGGAATCTGTATGTGTTGTCCAGCTTCTTTGAGAAAGCTTAATGAAACAGTCCACTTGTTCCAGAAGTTGTAGAGTAATGTGGTTGCACCAGTCTTCTTACCCACATGAATAGCAAGGTGCTTGTGTTCCATAGTGTGGATGACTGGTTTACCAAGTGACACCATAATTATTGCTGGGATTTGACTAACATGGAGTAGTTTTTACATCTAGTAATAATTTCACCCTATGATCCATTTCAGTGACCCCCTAGAGTCTTCTCAGCAGTTTTGGTGTCCATCTAATGCCTCTCTCCTTGCGGGAAAGGTGAATGCGGTTCTCAGTTGTGTACTTAAGGCCTGCTTGCTGGAGTGCAACTTTCGTGATTTTGTCTGGAGAAAAACCTGCTTGTGTCATTTGGTCATAAACTGAATGAGCATCAGCCAGTTGTTTAGCTCGACAATATGTTTGTATCATGATGTTGTAAGAGACTGCATCAGGGGCAATCCCTTGCACACTCATTTTACGAAACAAAATGGCAGCTTGGACAGAGTAGCCTTCTCGTCCATATGAACCGAGAAGGATATTGTAGAGAGTAACATCTGGCTGGCATCCTGTAGCCAGCATTTCATTGTAGTGTTTTCCCACTTCCTGTAACATGCCATGTCGGCCATAAGCTTGTATGATTGAGCTCCATGCCACCACATTGGGTTTGAAGCCATCTGCTTGCATTTGCCTAAAGACTTGTGAAGCTTCTTCCACTAGTCCTGCTTTCCCGTACACAGAAACCATGAGACTGTAAGTGGTCAAATCTGGACAACACCCTGACCTCTTCATTTCAAGAAAAGTCTTGATTGCTTCCTGATGCTTGCAGGCGCAGCTATACAGCTGAATCAATCCTGTAAACGTCACCACATTTGGCTCCAGCCCTGCTGCTCTGAGACTAGTAAATACCCGAATGCCTTCCTTATGTTTGCCTGCTCGGGCATACATTGTAAGCAAGATATTGTAACTGACAAGGTCGGGAGTGGCATCAGTCAAATGACACATTTCATGCATCAAGTTTGAAGCTGTCTCCACATGTCCCACTTTGCTTAGAACAGAGAGGAACATGTTGTAGGAGTTGCCAGTGCACAGAAAACCTTTACGCTTCATACTTAGAAAGACTTTCTCTGCCTTTTCGATCGGCAAGCCAGCTCTTCCAACTGCACTCAAGAGAGTATTGAATGTGACTTCATCTGCATGAATCCCCTGCAACACCATATCCTCATACAGCCTCCATGCCTTATTGAAATTCCCAATTCTTCCATAAACACCTATCATTGCATTATACATGTACACTAATCTTGGGACCTTCAAGGACAACATGGAGTCAAAAACCTCCTGCGCTTTGCTTACCATGCCTACATGACCCAACACCCCAATCATTGAACTGTAAGTGTGTCCATTTGGTTTCAATCGTCGTCTCTGTTGCTGCATCCAACTAAATACTTCAAATGCAAGTGCTCCCTCTTGGCGAGATCCGAGCTCCTTGATGATGTTGGAAAGGTCTACCCTGGTGATCTTTCCCGCCCATGAATTGAGCACGTTTGTGATGGACTGTGTGCGTCCTTCCACCACATCAGATGATGGGTGTCTTTGGTTTCTCTGCAGTTCACCTACAATTGTCTCAACTCTCTGTCTGCAATCTTCCTCTGACCATGGCAGTTGTGGAGGCATTCGTCGTACCCTGATTTGTCCTCGCCAGACACTCTTGCTCTTCTTCTTCCTCTGAGTTTCAACAAATAGCATATCCTCCTCCAACTCCTCCATTGTTAACAAAGAACCTGCTTTCTCCTCATCCTCATCCTCCTCTTCTTCACAAAGAGCAACAACAATACCAAACAACTAGTATCAGCAACAAATGCACTTTGTATTTTCTCCTGGTTATTTGTTGATCTCTGTCCATTGGTACATGCAATTCTCAGACTCGATATTTGTACATAATTCTCAGAGGAATTGAATGAGAAATGATGGCCATTAAAATAAAAAAAATTGCTGACATCAAAACCCTAGTGGAGGACTTGCAAACTGAGAAGAAGGGAAATCATGATGAAGGGACAATCTAAATCAACTGCAAGAACAAATTGGCAAGAAAGAAGAAGATAACAAAGCCCTCGCCTCCGATTCTACATACAAAAGAACCATAGAAGAAGCCCCTGTGTGCAGACAAGCGCTGCAAAGATCTTCTGAGTTCTCTTGGTAGAGAAATCCATTGCATTTGCATGTTGAAGCATGGATCAGAGATGGGGGGTTTTTATTTTTTTCCTCCTGTTGCAAATCGTGGAGAAAAACCCACCACCGTTTGCTCCTGAAATCAGCAGCAGCTACAACCAACCAGACACGAAAAGAGTCGGGAGAGAGAGAGTGTTACCTTGAGGGATGATGTGAGCAGCGGCTGTCATGTCAGAGAAAGAAGAGAAGTCTTGGATGGAGCTCAAGTGTAGCAGCAAATCAGCAGCATTACTGTATGCATCCAGAGAGGAGCAGCCTTGAGCAGCAGCAGCATCCACACTCTTCTTCTTCTCCAACTCCCCCCAGTCTGCTGCATTCTTCTTTTGCTTCACATCCAAATCCGCGGTCGCGCACACACCCACTTCCGCCCCCTCGTTCTTCTCAGCTCTAGCTACGACCAACACCAGCTTCTTCTTCTTCTTCTTCTTCTTCTTCTCTCTATTCATACTCGGTCCAAGCTTTCTCATGGGGAAGTTCGACCTGCTAAACCACCTAGTTCCGGTTGTATCGGACACGCACAGGCGAGACACGGACATTGAGAAGGAAAACGAAAGGGATACGACAGCCCGAGAAGAAGCAGAAGAAGCAGACTCGTTCCTAGATGAGAAATCACAGCAATCTCTCACAGGCAAAAAGAGGAGTGTGGAGAAGGAGTCGCATGGTGAAGAAGAAGAAGAAGGGAGAAGAAGCTTGGTGGTGGTGCCAGGGTTGGAGAGACCAACTTCCCACATGGTATGCATGCATGGGCGTGCGAAGAGAGAGAGAGATGTCGCAATTCCACAACTATCAACAAAAAAGAAAGATGCGAAGAAAGAGAGACGTCACAATTCCACAACCACCCACAATAAAGAAAGACGCGAAGGAGAAACAAAGAAAGATCTGGCAAGTCCTCCACAACCACCCACAAGAAAGAAAGATGCGAAGAAAGGATGTGGTAATCCGTAGAAGAGAGAGCAGTGGGAAGATTGTCGAATTGCAGCGGCTGCTGCTGCATCCTCAGCCTTCCACTTCTTATCTATCTCACAACAACCCCGAAGACAAAGAGAATACACTCCGCAGAAACCTGGAAAACTGCAAAAACAGAAAGCGAAATTCTTTATTCTTGGCTATGGAGATACCCAGATCAGACAAAAACCCACAGGAAGAATCAGATCAGAAACGACCCACACGAAGCATCATATCAGACACAACCCACATTATGGAAATTCTTTGATTCTTGGTTTGCAGAGTGATGGAGATCAGACATGACCCAAGATTTGCAACACAAACTTCTTTTCTTTGAGTCTTGGCTGCAGAGAGACGAAGATCAGATCAGAGATCACCCAAGATTTGCAACATAAACTTCTTCACAAATTCTTTGATTCTTGGCTGCAGAGAGATGGAGACCAGAAGTGACCCAAGATTTGCAACACTATCTTCTTCAAAGAGGGTTGGAAGGGAGGGGTGGGCAAGGGGGGATTTTGTTCTTGCAACTTTCTCTGGCACAGACTCTTTTGTTCAAAACACTCTTTTTTTTCTATCAGAGTTTTTGTCTGCAACTGTTTTGTTTGTTTCATTTCCTCATCAGTCTGCTCACTATTTTTTGAGATTACCATCTGGAGAAACAAAAAAGCCAGTGCAGATTGAAAAGTTTCTGCAAGTAACTTCAAAAAGGAGAGACAGAGAGAGACAGAGAGAGATCATTTCTTTTTGAGAAATCCTTTCTCAAGTCTGTATTTGAGATAATCCTTCTGAACTCAAGATTCCTATCTGTGAGCCCACCAACCACTTGCTTCTTCGCCTTCCAAACTTGGCAGAGAGACAAACAATCACAATAGATATCTAACACATTGCCAACCACCCAAGACCCAACATCTTTCAGTCATACATCTGACAGACAAAAGACATCACCATGCTTGCTTGTAAATTAATGACAAGATGCTAGTGTCTTGATTCTGCCAAGCTTCTTCTCCAATAAGAAAATTAGACAGCAAAGGACTAGTCAGTAGTGTATCAGTCTCCAGGAGGAAGCCATTTGTCATATAAAAACAGTAACCAAGAAATACAAAGAAGAAAGAGTATACATAGCCACAGCGGTAGTTGGTACATGGCAGTTTGACTCAAAGAGAAAGACCATAGGTATTCAACTGCAGCTGAATCTTCCACTTTCACCCACAGATGATAGGACTTTCTGTGTGCTTGTTGGAGATCTGGACAGACTAACCAAACGTGTCTCAATGATCAATCACCCCACGCGCATTCTCATGTCTTGATGATCACCCCACCTGTGCTCTCTCTCCTGGATATTGCAACTGCACAACAATGCACATGCATGGCTCATCCCAAAGTTTTCCAAAGGAAAAATCATGCTGTAGATCTCAAGACACTGCAGTACACCATCACGGGGAGACTGAGACTGTTGGAGCTGAGCTTGATAAAATCGGCTTTTACTCGAGAGCCTGTAACTCAATACTGGATTTCGAAGGGCTACTGCTTGAGCAAGTCTTCTCTTTTACTGTCTCTGAGTCCATAGAATCTGCTGGGCAGCATGATGGTGCATATGTTGCTATGACAGCTTCAACTTCAGCATTTGTAATATGCTTATGGCTCTGTTTGCGAGTGCATCATCTTCTAGGTGCCAGTCACATGCCAGCACCAATGCCGGTATTCCTCCACCATCAATATCTGTCCCCTGCAAATGGTAACCCTTTGAAACTGCTAAATCATGAGAGGAAGTCTCAGGGGACACACGAATATGTATTGATTTGCCTTGTATGCTTTCTTCTTTCTCCTCTAAAACTCCCTCGCCAAAGGACTGAACCAGATGCAGATAGATCAAGTGAAGAATTGCAGATGATGTCATTGGCTCTAGGGCAGTGGTGGCTTCTTCTGTTCTCACACTAAGAAGTTCCAGATCTTGTTGACCTTTACTCCCATTTGACAGGCTCTCAGCCGGGGTGGATGGATCCGGGATGGCATTGATATCAAGCGTGATGCGGCCACTGTTGACCCTTCTGTCAGAATTCTCATACCTGTTGGTCACCACGATAGGAGATGATGGGCCAGATATGTCTCTGAATGCTGGAGACTCAAATTCAGAACCTTCTTCTCCTGAGTCTTCCAACACTGGCTCCCGCTCCAGATCAAGACTTAGGTGCCGTTGTAAGTCCATGCGGTACCGTTTCTTGGATGTCTCTTTCTCCATTTCCTCCTAAAAGCAAGAACATGAACTCTTCTTAACCACAACACCCTTCAGAAACTAGCAACAGATTGTTAGCTAAGAACACGTAAGATTCATTATGTGTTGCAGGATCCCTCTTACCTCATCTGATACTTGAGGAATGTTTGTTTCCATAGCCACTGGACTTTCTGTGCTGCCAGCTTGAAGAGGTTGTACACATTCCGGTGATGGTATGTTCTGGTGGTGATGTTCCAGTGGTAACAAGTTGTCACAAGCAAGGTACATTGGACACATGCATGAGAAGCTCATGCCATGTGATGCTACCCCTAAGACAGATTCGACTTCACTTGGGTGGATTAGTTTGATCCTCGAGGAGTCCTCCATAATCAAAACTCCTTCTACCGGAACTCCCGCTCTCACATGTGGCAGCTGCTGCCCCTGGTGAACTGTCTGCAGCTGCCGTTGAGCATCAGGCAAAGCCACCGGATTCATTTCCTTAGCCATCTCTGCTGCTGAAGGAAGGACAGCTGTTGCTTGTTGGATAATGGACTGGTTAACAGGAGCCTTGAGGAGCCGTTTGGAAATGCCCATTTTCACCAAGCAGCGGGATTCAACTTCAATGGTCTCAAGGTTTGCTGGATCATAACATGGAATGCCTGCAATGGTCATGAATGACAGATGTGAGTGATTTGCAACAACAGGATCCAAAAGAGACTCAAACTCTGGTGTTTCTGCTGCAACTCTTTGTGAACCTAAACCCTAAACCCTAAATCCCCCTTACACACCCATCCTTTGCAAATTCACTTCTGACTACAACTGGTGAACAAACAGTAGCATGTTCTCAGCACAAGCATCTTCCTCAAACCTCAACACCATGACCTTGAAGAAGAACAAGTCAGATGGAGTCAGTTGTGAACTTCTCACCTAAATCTGTGACAATCTTGTTCTTCAACAGGACCATTTTCAGCTTCTCTCCATGAACAAGAACTACATTGTGAGGTGCCACATGCTTGACAAGGTCTAGAATGCCCTTAGCATCCGTGTGGGCACTGAACGACAAGTGCTGGACCTGTAATATGTAACACAACAACGATGGGGATGAGACTCAGGATTTTGTTTGTATAACTAGGAAGAGCATTGTGAGACCACATTGATTGGCACACGTTGCAGTAGCGTCTTTGAGGAGGTCACTGAGAGATGTGTGTATACGAAATAAAGGGGTATGATAGTATCACACTGTTCCAAACCTGGCAACGCACATCCAACTGCGTGCGTTTGTCAATATCAATTTTGGTAGGTTTTCCAGACATCAACTTACTCCCAACAGTTCCTGCAACACAAAACCTGCTCCCACACTGTCAATGATGCTCAAGGGAAAACAAGCCAGTGTACAAACCAGTGTTGTGTGGGTACCTGGTTTGGAGGTTTAGAACTGGAGGTTCTGGTTAGTAAAAACCAAACTGGAACCAAGTTTGATTTTTGGAACTGGAATTAGAACCGGGGTTCCCAATTTTTTAGGAACTGGGACAGGAATTAGAACTGGAAGCAGGGTTCTCAAGCTTTTAGCAACTAGAACTGGAATGGGAACCAGACCTACAACCCAGAACCCAGAACCAGTACCAGACCTGCAACCAGAAATTTTTTCCAAGAACCAGACCTAGAACTGGATTCCAGGCCCGATTTCTTTGGGAACGAGAACCAGAACCAGAACTGTTCTAAGTTTTTTTAAAGAACTGGAACCAGAGGTTGTTTATAAAAGTCAAGAACCACCCAACATTGGTACAAACTCAATACACAAACTCAGATTAGCAACACCAACCCTTACATGATGTGCATCAAAGTAGAAAATGGGTCAGTGATCATATACGGGACAGTGCAGAACCAGCTACAGTTGTGCATGGATTGTTACTCTAAGGCCCATTTGCAAACTGATGAGTGGGTTTGCTGCCTGTACTGTGACTGGCAAGCAAGCATGAGATCAATTTCTGCACTGAAATGGTAGCAATCTTTTGAAGATATTTGCACATGCGTTGGGCCAAATGAAGGAGAGAGACAGAGAAAAAGACAGCAAGCAAGTGAGAATTTGCACCCCGGCAGGATGATCATGTTGGCTTCTGAAGGTGCCCAGTGCTTAAAGACCTCCAGAGACAGGCCTCCACTCAGCATTCCAGGCGTGGCAAACAGAACACAAGGACCTGGTGCATCAATCTGAGAGCGCTCGAATGGAGTCACTGGAATCAACAAGAACACTGCATTATTTGCTGCCAAAGTACACAATGTCTGAGCTCTCAATCAGACTGCAACATCTACTGCACATGATGAGATTGTTCTATCACAATGTGGTAACAGAATGGGTTTCTTTTGAATACCATGTTTGAAGTCAAATGTGTTGCGAGTGACATACGTGTCTTTAACTTTCTGGTTTGTCCAGCTGATTAACAGCTTGTAATACACATTTGCCTGCATGGTTAGCCCTGCATCAACCAACTGCTGCACTCATATCTCCTCACCACACAGCCTTTGTGACATGACACCCAAGAAACAAGATTTCAACACAGCAAAGACAGAGATCACTTCCGTCATGTGCGTTTCTCATGTAATTTTTAGACTTTTTGTTGCAGGCACATGTAAAGAATGAGCTAACAAAGTGTTTGGCCTGAGAAAGATGGGCAATGTTGGTTGCCTCCAATGTCATGGCAAAGAAAGGACCAGTGCATAGCCATTCTGCCTTCCCGAAACTATTACCCATTTGACAGACATACCTGCAGAGAAGTAAATAGGGACTTTGAGATTTGTGCGTTCCCAATACTCATCAAGTAGTATACACAATTCCTGCCAACCACCAACAAACCCAGCAATTCTTGCCTCAACCCAACTCGTCCAACATCAATCCTCATCAATCTACAACATTCATAGTAAAGACTGCAAACCAGCAATTCAACAGTGAAATGTAACTGTGAAAAATGAAAGTGGATGTATTGCAATGTGCAGGTGCACATCAGTCAGTAACTGGGCCAGTTATGGTTCTTCATATTGAACTATGACAAATTCTACCCTACAACAATGCACTGGCAGTTGCAGAACAGCTTGACATACAGGTGGGTCTTGTAAGCCATACCTGAGCCCTCCCAAGGGCAAACACAGGGATCAGTACTTTTCCACCTGCCGCCACACAAGTGTGTACCTGCCACAACAGTCATCATGCTAGATCAGCTGGGAAGCAAGGCAACAAGGGAATGACCACCCCAAGTTGCAAAGGAAAGCACTTCTCACAAATACTACACATGCACTCCTGATCAAGTGTGGTGCAATGTAAGCTTACAGCTTTCAAAAAGTCTCGTTCACGGGCACGTTTGGAATCACGTACAGTTGTTGCATATGTGGATCTGAAAACACGATGATCAAACATGTCTGCTCAAACCTTTTCACAAGGAATCCTGTATTGGCTACTTCCAATGATAATGATACTGCTACTCCCACAGGCTGCTGACAAGGGACTTATGGTGCTACTACTATCAGAGGAAAAAGCACAGGAAGGAGTAGAAAACAAAAGCCAGCTACAATTGCAGGTATCCTCCTACTCTGTGATAAGTAGGTCTGGTTCCAGACGATCTATCTGAGCAGCTCCGAGATGGCGATCCGGTGTCATGTTATAGTCTCCTGTATACACCACGGTATCATCCCCTGCTTTCACATAAAACATTGCTGCACCAAGCACCTGCAGGCCGGTTTGTGTGCGATATTTATATCAACAAGTAATAATAGCTCCAAACATAAGAGATACATGATGATGATACACCAGAACAGACCTTGATATCCATCCAGTGAAACCTTTGGATTTACCCCACATGGTGGAGAAGCAAGCATCAATATGGAGTAGGAACTCAATCTTACATGGCCTGCATAGTAAGCTCTTATCTCCAGGTCTGCATCCACCTTGATCGTCTGCCGCAAATCAATTGCTGTTACTGTCAACCCTCCCACCCATCCCCCAAGAACCACCGCATGTTGATTCTACTTTCCAGATGAGGCGCAAGTATAAGCAAGCAAAAGCTGGTCATGTAACAAGATGGGTAGGTGATTGGTTGGAGGATCCTACATTCTCTTTTTTACTTCTCCAAACTTCTGCCTTAAGATTGCCTTTTGCATTTCAGAGGCATCAATCTCCTGTGACTCGAGAAGGAGAAGACCCAAGGAAACCAAGAAGAAAGAGGAACACACAAATGAAAATCCAATTGAAAAAGCCCAACAAAAGAAGAAGGATGAACAATCGGGGAAATCAGATGTAAAATTATAAGAGAATGAACTTCTACAGATGAAGAAAAATTGCATGAGAGAAACTGGCATCCAGCTTATGCACGCAAGTATTCAAACCATCTAGTGCACACGTGGTTGCCAGAAAACTGAAGAACCTAATGGAAGATCATGCAGGGGTGCAAGCAAGAAGCCCCACAAGGGAAAAAAAAAACTGACCTCGTTTCATGCACTGCTGAATCTGCAGAACACTGAACTGCTCTTGTTCACCCTTTCTATCTACCATCACCTTCCGATAATCCTCCAACATCAGAGGTGCCAGGGCTTTGGTTGGGTACTGCAAAAAGAACCAAAAAAAAGTTGAGTCCACACACTGAGAGCATGAGCACCAGAGAACAAAGGTCTCGTGTACAGGTAGGTAGGTAAGTCTGGAAAGCCCCCACAAGAAGAGATCGTGAATCTTTACATCCCATGAATTCCAACAGACAATTCATTGTGATGATGCTTTTGAACTTACTGTCATGTAGATAGGACCTTCATAGCCACAGATTTCAGTGAAGTATGGAAGAGCACCAATGTGATCCAAGTGACTGCATCACCACCATTTTGCCCCACAGATTTGTCAAAGCAAGAAATGGAGAAGCAGCAAAAACCATTGCTGAGGGGAAAAACTTTGTTGGATCCTCCTCTTCTATCAACCAAATTTGAAGACCAGAATTGTCAGAAACAAAGTTTTCATATTGAAGAAGGAAGTATCAATTCCACATGAATCCATGACATTCAAGGCTCAAGAAAATCATACAACGGGGTTTAGGGTTTGGCACTTCAGAAAACAGAGAGTTTTTAGGGTTTGGAGCTCAAGAAGATAGATAGCAGAGAGGGTTTAGGGTTTGAAGCTCAAGAAGATAGATAGCACAGAGGGTTAAGGGTTTGGAGCGAAGATGGATAGATAGTTAGCAGAGAGGGTTTGGGGTTTGGAGCTCAAGAAGATAGATTGCAAGAGAAAGACAGGAAGGAGGACAAGGCGTGCATTGGTTTAGGGTTTGGAGCTCAAGAAAATGGATAGATAGCAGAGAGGGTTTAGGGTTTGGAGCTAAAGAAGATGGATAGATAGCAGAGAAGGTTTAGGGTTTGGTGCTCAAGAAAATTGCAAGAGAAAGAAGGGAAGGAGGAGGCGCGGATGCTTACAAATGGGTAACGATCACGCAATCGATAGCTTGAGTGTAGTTGCCGGTCTTGGAAATGAAAGAGAAATCCGGATAGCGTCGCTCATCCTGAAAACCCATGTGCATACCGCAGTCGAACATTATATTCTTGCCACCTACAGTGACAATCACGCAGCTCTTTCCCACATCCTGACCAGCTCCTGTAATCAAATCAATCAACCACAACACCCACCCACGAGAAACAATTTTGCAATCAATAATTTGATACGAGCGAGCGAGCGCCAAGGCAAAACCCCAAGGAGGCAAAAGAATCTGAAAGCACAAAAACACAATCTGCAACAAACATGGCGGCACAGTTTTGTTTTGTTTTGTTACCAAGAGGAACACACTTGATCAGCATTGCCCCAGGCTTTTTCTAGCTGCAGAACTTGAGCTTGAATTCGCAATAACGTTGTTGAGATCGCATGAGAGAAACTCCAGAAGAAGAGCCTCACGTCAAGACTTCTGGAGATGAGTCCCGCAAGAATCTGTCTGTCAATTCCGGCAATCCTTCAACAACCCGCTTTTGGCTTAGGGTTTTAATCTATCCCTTGAGGAAATCCACTCTTGGGTGCTTCCAGGATTGGCAGCAGTTCCCCTCGAGGAATGCTGACGAATCTAGGGTTTGGCTTTTATAGCCGCGAGAGATAGATAGATAGATAGATGGGTCCATGCACTCGCGCGAGATGCTAGTCTGCGACTTGTCGCAATCGTCTTGAGGACCCATTTCGCTTCTCAAGCTCTCCACCCATCATCCGCATCCCCCCGCAGCCGAGGGATTCGAGAATCTAGGGTTTGGATTTCCATAACTGCGAGCGATAGATAGATAGATGGGTCCATGCGCACGCGCGAGATTCTAGTCCGCGACTGCTCGCAATCATCTTGAGGAACCATTTCGGTTCTGTATCTCTCTACCCACCATCAGCATTCTCCCCCAGCCGAGGGATTCGTTAATCTAGGGTTTGGATTTGCGTGCGGAAGCCACCTTTGATGCACGCTTTGGTATCGGCATGGCAAGCACGAGCGCGGCCTGTCAACGGCAGTGGTTGAGTCCTGTGTGTAGTGTACAGACTGCTCCAGAGAGCCGTCGTTGGAGATGTGTAGCTGAACCTGGCACTTGGAGAGTAGCGCCTTCTTCTTCTTCTTCTTTTTCTTCTAGGGTTAGGAGGAGTTCCTCCTTCTCCTTGTCTCGGCCGGATGATGGGTCATGGGCGTTTTCGAGCAATGCAATGTTTGGAGGAGGGATGCAGTTACATCTTGCATTCAATGTTGGCAGAGGAGCATTTGGGCACAGGAGAGGAGGAGCAGGAGGAGGAAGAGAAAGAAGAGGAAGGCAAGAAAGAGGGCCTCTTGTTGTCAAGGCAGCTGTCTTCGACCAGCTCACGAATAGTCTGGAAGCAGCATGGAGCAAACTGCGAAAGGAGGACGTTCTGACAAGAGAAAACATCAAGGAGCCCATGCAGGATGTAAGAAGAGCTTTACTGGAGGCTGATGTGAGCTTGCCAGTAGTGCGTAGGTTTGTGAAATCAGTTTCAGAGAAAGCAGTAGGCACAGGAGTGATCCGTGGAGTGAGACCAGATCAGCAGCTGATCAAGGTGGTGAATGACGAGCTGGTGAGTCTGATGGGTGGAGAGATGGTGGGCTTGGAGTTCTCCAAAACAAAAGGAACTCCCACTGTCATTCTCATGGCAGGTTTACAAGGAGTGGGCAAGACAACTGCCTGTGGGAAACTGGCTCTCTACTGCAAGAAGAAGGGCAAGAGCTGTATGATGGTGGCAACAGATGTGTACAGACCAGCAGCCATTGATCAGCTTGTCACCCTTGGCAAGCAGGTGGATGTTCCTGTGTTTGAAGCTGGGAACCAAATCCGACCAGCAGAGATTGCCAAAAGGGGACTTGCAGAGGCGAAGAAGAAAGGAGTGGAAGTAGTGATTGTGGACACTGCAGGAAGATTGCAAGTAGATAGAGGAATGATGGATGAACTGAAGCAGATCAAACAAGTGGTGAATGCAACAGAAGTGCTGCTGGTTGTGGATGCCATGACAGGACAAGAAGCTGCAAAGCTTGTGGCTTCTTTCAATTTGGAAGTGGGCATTACTGGAGCTATCTTAACCAAGCTGGATGGTGATTCTCGAGGTGGTGCAGCATTGAGTGTGAAGGAAGTCTCAGGCAAGCCAATCAAGTTTGTTGGAGAGGGAGAAGGGATGAATGCATTGGAGCCTTTCTATCCTAATCGAATGGCGAGCCGCATTTTGGGAATGGGAGATGTGTTGACATTCGTGGAGAAGGCAGAAGAGGTGATGCTGAAAGAGGATGCTGAGGAGATGCAGAGGCGGATATTGGAAGCCAAGTTTGATTTCAATGATTTTCTGAAGCAAAGCCGCAATCTGGCACGCATGGGTTCCATGGGTGGTCTTGTGAAGCTCATTCCTGGCATGAATAAGGTGACTCCGCAACAGATTCGTGAAGCTGAGAAGAGTCTCAAAATCACTGAATCCATGATCAATTCAATGACACCCAAGGAACGCGCAGATCCTGAGCTTCTTGCAAAGTCACCTTCACGAAGGCGACGAGTTGCACTCGGTTCTGGAAGAACCCAAGAGCAGGTCAGTGCTTTAGTTTCACAGATTTTTCAGATGCGGGTTCGAATGAAGAACCTGGCGACTATGATGCAAGGTGGTTCAATCCCTGGTTTGGAAGGACTGGATGACCCACTCAATGGCAGATCAAAAGCAGCACCTGGCACTGCCAAAAGGAAGAAGAAGACTCGATCCGGATTTCAATCCCAGCTCATCGGCTCAGGAGCAGCAGATGCTCCAAAAGGTTTCGGTGCCAAGAAATGAAACCAAAGAGGTAATTATGCTTCTTGAGGTATTGTGCTTCTTTGTACACACACACGCACACACATGAGTTTTATGTGACACTACTTGTATTGTCTGTCATAGTACATGACAGATGTCAAAATCAGAGAATCACAGAAGGGAAAAATTTACTAGAATTTGCAAGGGGCTTTTCGTAACTGCAGAAAAAATCTCATGGCGATCTGACAAAGAAATGATTGAGTTACATTGCTTTCTTGATCAAATACAAAGGTTTAGGATTCCAAAACACCTGGATCCAGAGTACTACCAGGCTGCAAACTGCAATTGAAAATGATGATATCAATCATGTATGAACTGAAAATGCAATTAAATTTTTTTTTATTGATTCAAAGGCAGCAGCTCATGACATGTTTGGTTCAAAGTATGAAGTTGCAATTCATCAGCAGACAACTAACACTACTCTGCAACTGTTTCTGCAACCCTTTTCTTCCAGTGTAAGACTCTTATATGCATCCTTTTGCATCTTCCCTTCTTGTCTTCTTCGCAAGTTGCTGTTTCGATCACTACTGGAGACTATAAAAATTCTCCAATTTGCCGTAAGTTGAAGGTGTTGATTTCTATGGGACCTCCTTAATTGTACAAATGGACTACATTCAAATAACCTTTGTAATTGTTGTTTGGACTGAAAAAGTGCATTTAAAATTGCATTTTCACAATAGAAATTATAGAAATACATATATGCACCCAAGTGCAAGGTTTTGTGGTCAAGTAGAAGGAAAGGATCATGTGTACCTATGCTTTTTAAAATTTTGGTTTGGTTTCAGGTAACTTTCTTTTGTGCATTACCAATGACATTGAAGATTCATGCATATTTCTTGTTTGAAGGAGTTTGAGATCAGTTTTATTGATCATAACATTTGCTTCAAAAGTTCACCGCACACCTCCTATTAAGTGACCTGATCAATTTTATTGATTGTAACATATACTTCAAAAAATTTCAGACGCACACCTCCTATTAAGTGATCTGAACTTTGTATGTTGAAAATCAATTATTGTCTGCCATTGACCTATCTTTGTTGAAGACTAATTCAAGTAGTAAAGTTGCAGCAACAAGAATCCAAATAGTGGATATAGGTGCAATTCAATCTTGTTTGTTGAGTTCAAATTATTCAGTTTTTGACAACATCAAACAATTTCTTTTTAGCTCAATTAAATACATTGAATATATTGAGAGGTTTTCATGTGTAGTATCCAATGGGTGCATGGGAACACAAAATCTGAATGAGCCTGCTTGGTAATTTTGTTCAAGTTTTTGATGACTCCAAGTATTTATGATGGGTGATTAATGCATGGAAGCAGCTTCTGGAAGCTTTCAACCTGGTGTTTTTGGGATTTCTGCGTGAAATTTTTGGGTGCGAGAAAGTTAGTAGGAGTAAGCAAGGTTCAGTAAGAAAGTAGAATCTAGTGGGAAGGCAAGAGGAGCTTGGGCAAGATCCAAGCTTTTTGTGTACCAATCTGTTGTGAAGAAAAGGCGCATGGCATATGGGTCTCTACAAGCTAGGCATGCAATTCTATCCCCATTAGTTCAGCTGTGTTTTGTGAATTGGCATGTTGGAAGTGTTCACAGACTCGCAATTGGTGAGATTGCTGAGCTCATTTGAGGTGTGGATCAATTGGAGATCAATTGTAGAGTGTGCCTTATGTGTTTCAAGTTATTTCATAGAAGAAAGCAAGGACAATGGTATGATCATGCATCGTCTGATCTCCACAAACAAGATTGAATTGCAAGTTGCATGCTAGAATTTGAGCAGAGGTGAGATAGTAGCTGTAAGTACCACGTGTTTTCAGTAGCTTGAAGAGAAGAAAATGCCCATGCTCTTCTTGCCTGTGGTTTTGGTTTTGGCATTCTTTCCAAATTTAAGAACCTTTGCACTTGGTTTGAACATAGCATCCACTTCCATGTGCGCACTAATATTCCTCAAGGTTGAAATTTTTGTAGGTACACAACTTTACAAAAAAATTTAAAACTGAAAATTGTGAATGTATCAAAGTTTTTCAATAAATGAAAAATTGATTACTTACACATATAAAAGTTTAGCCTTATTTGTTCATCTTTAAAAAAAATTCGATGTGCTTGTTTTAAGAACTTGAACACGTTTTTAAGAATTTCTTTTCAATGTTTTTGTTCTAGCACAAGGTTAGTTTCATGATCTAATTCCTTGTGTTGGGTACACCAAAAGGATGTTGGGTTGCGTTCAAGTGACAAGAATCGAACTTGAGCCCTTATGTTTGATACGTCAAACTAAAAAATTGGTATTAACCATCCACATGCATTGGTACTAACCATTCGCATGCATTGGTCCATGCATTGGTAGGAACCACCCACCTACCTATTATCTACTTATGGTGCATTCACACTTGATGTTAAATCAATATTAAATGAAAATTTAAGTGACATCCTAGGTGGCACCCAATGTTAAATGGGTGATTATTTAATATTAAATGAATGTTAGTTTAACATAAAATCTTTCACCATAAGTAATTCAAGTCTTAAATGACTAGAAATGTGTTAAGGAACTCAACACTAGAGTCCCTAACACCAAGTGTGAATGCACCTTTAGTAGCAACCAATTGCATTCCCTAACTATCGACTACAAAGTAACCACTTCAAATTCCCTACCTTTGTATCTATGAAATTTACCCATTTACCTAGGTAGCTAGTTATTTAGGTTGTGTGAGGGAAAGATAATATGGTTTACAAGGTCTAAGGTTACCAACAGTGTTGAGCAGGTTTATCAATTTTAATGTTTGATCAGCCAAGTAAAAAGTAAATATCAATTTTCAAAAATATTATCAGCCAGGTATAGAGCCTTGAATTTTTTTCAAACCTAGTAAGGGGAAATGATGAACATTTACCAAGAGGATAGGGTTAAATATTTGCCCTAAACATACTACAATGGGTATAAATGGGTAAATATAAAATAAATAAAAATATTTACACAAGTATGGCACATTTAGATTAATAACTTTAATTCATAGCATTCATATGATGAAAAATCACAATCAAATGTACAAGAGTTCTAGCAATAGATGATAAGAATTTTGTTCGAGGTAATTTAATGTAATGAACAAGAATAAAATGCCAAGAACATTATATTCAATAGTTAGTCACCATAATTCAAATAAGTCCAACATAACCACATGCACTACAAAATATGAAAATGTAGAAAGGTTATATAATGATTTTGTCATGTATCCACTTTTTACATGTTTTAAAATAATCATGGTCTGTAAAGTGAAAGTAAACCTCAAAGATACATTAGGGTAGCCAGGCTAGTCACCGAACATTTAAGTAAACAAAAAAAAAAACACATTAAGAAAGCTTAGCTCATCCTCCTCTCCAAAGAGATTTTGTTCCTCCCCTATAGGAGCATCCATTGCCTTTTAGATCATCAAATGGTGTAGAATTGAAAAAGATATGCCCCTTCAAAACAAAGGTCCTCTTAAAATTAGAAAAAATCCAAAACAAACACATGGGACCCTGATCAACAAACACACGGCAATTTGCTATCAAACATCAAATTTCTAACAAATGGTCAACATGTCACTTGTGTCCAAACTAGATGGATGCCAAATTGAGATAAACTTTTCATACAAAAATGTTCATCAAACATAAAAGGCCATGATCAAAAGTTTCAAAAGCTATCATGATCAACAATGATGGGCAAACTACTATTCTTTTAACCCTAATGTCCTAAATTACATTTGGCACCGCCACGTTAAGGTTTAGGTGATGTTCCCTCTCCTATGTCTCTCATCTTAGTGCTCTTTGCAACAGGAAATCTCCTAGTGCACATTACATCTTGCATCTCTCATCCCAATGCGTTTTGCATTTGGAAGTCTCCCAGTGCACATTGCAACAAGAAATTATTGAGTCTCTTTGGTCATTGGTTGTAGTTGCTCAACAAGTCACTGAATCTCTTTGGTCGTAACTGCTCCATGGTTGCAAGCGATGGCAAGCTTGGTTTGTTACATGGTCTTTGGGGATGGAATGAGATAAACACACAATGGACTTCAAAACCCTTTGTTGGCATGATTGTTTTATGTCATTTCTTTGTACTTTGAACTGACTAAAACATTTATTGTTTGTGTGTAGGGTGTGAAGGAAGTTAATTGATTATGTCTCGTTCCTAGGTCCTACCTCTTCTCTTTTACTAATCAATTTTGTTGAAAGGATTTGGGTCTTGCCTCTTTTCTTTTGTTGGTTGATTCTATGGAAAGTATTTGGGTCCCGCCTTTTCTCTCTTGTTGGTCGATTCTACTAAGAATATCCTTGGCTATTGTTTCTCCCCAATTTCGTTGATAACTTCCTAGGCCCCCTTTGTGTTTTTGTGAATCCTTCTCTCTGGTTGAATCTATCTCCAACTAAAGGGTTCCTTTCTTTCTTTCTTTCTATTCAATTCCATCTATTCAATTCCATCTCTAGTTCCAAGAACTCCCTCTTTTTAATTTTCTTTCTCTTCAATTTTGTTTGGACCACCTCCTAAGCTCCCTTCTATCTTTGGTCAATTTCATCTCCAACTTCTCTAACATTCTTTCTTTCTTTCACATCGATTTGCTTCCTTTCTCTCTCTATCCGATTCCTCCAAGACCTCAAACCCCCCTTTCCAAGTTGGAGAAATTCCTGAACCTCCAACCCCCCTCTCTAACTTGGAAAGCTTCCTAGACCTCCAACCCCCTCTTTGGACTTTGAATGTCTTGTTGTACCTTCCCTTCTTCTCCCCCCCCCTCCCCCACATTCTTATGTTGGTTAATCAGTGGAAGGTTGTTGTAGCCATGCTAGAACATGGCCTTTTGCAAGCATCCTTGCCCTTGCCCTTGCTTTAACTTCTACTTGTGTAGGTGTTGAAATGCCCAAGTTACACCCCTATACCCTAATGGATGGGCCTTGTAACCAACTTGGAAGTTTTGGTGAAATTTGTCCCCTACTTCCTTAATTGCTATTGTAGACCAAGCTTAGTTGAAATTTGCTTTGTATCATTTCCAACTAGCCTTTCAACTACTTTGTTTGTAGTAGTATGTGAATATACTACGCATCTTCACTTTGTTTCCTCCCTTGCCTTTCTCCTTTATTCTCTAATTATGTATTTGCTTCTCTATCCATAGCTCTCTTACGCATAATTTGTAGATATTCGTTAGAGGTAACAACGTGGGATTAATTGTAATCAATTAATGGCTTTTTCTTGCATGCCTTCCTTGCAAGCAAATGTGGCAGAAACAACAGACTCTTTAGGCAGAATGGAGTTTGACTTCTTGTAGAATGTAACAATTGTTTTTTAGACATTTTTGTAAGTTCACCTAGGTTAGCTATGCAATCCATATCAACATCTATTCTTGTATCTTCCAAGATAATAAAACTTCTAAGCTTTTCCACATAGTACCTTAGTGGTTGCTCCTGTACATCATCATCAAATATTATTGTAGTAGGTTCCTTTGTAGTGCCTATGTTGATCAATTCTACAATTACTCCATGTTCACCCCAATCTTGAGTATAATTTAGACCCTCATTAGAGTTTTATGCATTCTCTTCATCTGATGCAATGATGTTGTTTTTTGTAGTGTATAATTCATTAGGTTTAGTCCTGTCATCCATAGCCTTTGGATTAAAAGGATAACTCCCCATAACCTTGAACCCATTATTGATGTTTCTTTTGGACAAAACTAAATCTAATGCCCTATCTACCTAGTTTGCAAAAGCAATCTTATCTAGGTCCTTGTAATTATTGCTAACCATGCTATTATCTTTCTTTTTTTTTAAAGTTGTTTTGAAAGCTTGAAACAGTTCACATCTAGAGGTTGTAAAACATGGGAGGTGTGTGAAAGTAGGGTAATCATATCTAGCCCAAACTGTTGAGCTTGTTCTATTGCTTTTAGGCTAACATGTGAACCATGCCCATCTAAAATTAATAGATGATGGTTGCTTGGAGAAATTCCACTTGGAATTGACCTTTTGAAAAATGACAAAAAATCCTTGAACAAAAAACTTGTCATCCATGTTTTGGTTTGGATTGCCATACATGTTCCAAATTTGTAATGCTTAATGTAATCATCTTTGATTTTTTCACCTTGAAATATGTAAAATCTTAGTATTAATCCCCCTATTGCATTCATTACATAATTGATGGTTAGCCATTTTCTAGATTTTAGGATGGTGTTGTATACTTGATGAGAACCCCTTTTTGTTAGAACTCTAGCTCTTGAATGCCTCCTTGCTTGAATTATAGTTTCATTAGAGTTCCAAATGTGATATAGACTATATTAATGTTGGGTGTACAAGGATGTCAGGTTTTTGTAGAATAAGTTGCAAGAATTGGTGGTGAGGCCTTGGGTTCTACTAATTTCCAATCCTTCTACAAGATGGATGTTCAATTATGGATGCTTGCACTTAAACCAATACCACTAAGAATCCCAAGGCAACTCATTTCAAAATGTGATGGGTTGAGTTTGAATAACTTTTGTCACCTTCCATTTGAATTGTTGCAGTGTTATGGACAACCCACATTCCTACATATTCAAAACCCATGCAACATTAGCTTCACCTTCTTCTTTTGCTAATACATTTAGTGGTCCAATTTTTCTACTTCTTGTCTTTCCATTTAGGTGGTCAAAAAATGAAATTACAAATATGCCCCAAAACTTGATAGCCCCCCATATAGAAGTAATGCCACATTCAATTGCATCCATGGTTGCCTTTAATGATTCATTTGACCACTTGCCTCTTGGATTTATAGCAAGCACCCTATTTGTTCTTGTTGGTTTTTATGTTATCATGTTTAATCTAGCTTGAGCAAGGACATTTTCCTTGTCCACTACCTACTAGTCCACCATTGCATATCGTTTCCTATGAGGGACATTGAACATCATGATGTTTCCAATTTTCCTGGACCTAACCTCCAAAAGCTTGGTGGCATGTGTTTAGGCCCCACAAGTGGTACTCCCCCATTTTTCCTACATTCAAACCAAGAAAACAAGAAGTGTGTTAGGTTAGGGAATTTGTTCAATGCATGTTTATATGTGAAAACACTTGTGTTGATGAAATCAAAGATGTTTGCAAAATCAATCCAATTTAAATCTTCATCTGTTGTTGTTATGTAGGCTTTTGGAATGTATTCAATTGTACGTTGTGCTCAAGCTTTAGGAAATCTACACTGTTGCACTGTTGTTGTAGTCTTTTTTACTATAGGGACGACAAATTTAGCTATCCAACAAAAATCAATAAACTTACTAAAACTTTCCTTGTAAATTTTGTCAATACATGCAATTATGCTTTCATCTTGGTGATTCTCTATCTTAGGTAGCCCTATGCTCTCTTCTTTCATTTTGATTTGCAAGATTGGGTACTTTTTCAATTTGCTTTATAGCTCTTTGGTTTCTTCCTAGGCAAACCTTTTGCCAGGCAAATCTATGCTTTCCTCTTTCACTGTGTTAAGCAACTCATCTTTGACTAATATGCTTTCCTTAACCACTTTTGATCTAAACACTATTGCACTAGGATAGAGTAATTCTAAAAATGCTTGGAGTTCATCTTCCACATGGCTTGGTAGTGTATACATGTTGATTTGCAATTGAGCTAGCTTAAGTTGATGTCTTACAATTCATTCTGATTGTGTTGTGTTATTTTGGTGAAAAAGTAGACTGAGTAGTTTTTTTAAATCCTTAGATTGTTTACAAATTTTATAATTTAATGTGATCATTTTAATGTGTTGCTAGAATCCTTGACTATGTTGTACCCCTTTCAATGTTAAAGTTTTGTACTCATCACCAAACATTAAAAATCACATAATGAAGATATTTGATTATAGATTTGCCCTAAATAACACCTTACACCAAACACCTTAAGCCTCAAGTACAATTGCATTTTGTACATTTGCACAAGTGTGTGTAATATTTTGTGATTTTATTGAGCCCATGGCCAAACATTACCTTCACACATAAAACACAAAAATTTATAAGTCTATTTCAAAAAAACCCCTTAACCAAACAATTATGTTCAAAAGTGTGATCATTGACTATATAAATGTACAGATAAATGTGTGTTACACTAGTGTTTAAACCTTTATCACTAAACACCTTGCATTAAATAAATGAACATATTTTTTATATAAAAACTATCTGACATTCCCATGACCAAACATAAGCCCTAGGTCATTGATTGGAACTATAAGAAATGCCAAACACAACTTTATATCATTGAGCGTTCAATGATAGGGCAATATACAAATAGTCATAAGATGGTCTTCATTTGTTGACCCCCCCAAGTTGTGAACTTTTTGGATGTTTGGTCATGGGTGGTGTTTGGTCATAGGGCAGGTTACCCTAATCTGGTAGAATAAAGACAGGATAAATCTAAAATATTCATCAGCCAGGTAGGGTAATGAAAGGGTAACAAAAAAACTTAATCCACGGGTAAATAAGGTATATATTTAACCTATTATATACCCTTGAGTATATTAGGGTTAAAAAAAATCTACCCAGAACATAAAAATCAGGACACCACTAATGAAATAGAAGAAACTTAATCCACGGGTAAAGAAGGTATATATTTAACCTATTATATACCCTTGAGTATATTAGGGTTAAAAAAAATCTACCCAGAACATAACAATCAGGACACCACTAATGAAATAGAAGACCAAGTTGTGACTCATCTATCAATGAGTCATAAAGGGTCTTCATTGATGGTGGTGCACTGGTGTTGGGGCATGAGTGAACCAGCACTTACCAATGCATCATGCAAGAGGGATGGGAGGTGGACAAGGAACACTTGTTCAAATGTATTTCTGTCCCAATGAAAACCATCCACATGCATCTACCTACCTACCTACTTACTTACCTAGTAGCCATCGAGAGTCTTATACCTTAATGGGTATAATCCAGTTCTATTACCTACCTACTAATCTATTATTGATACCCACTTACACAAGTAGTTTGCCTAGGTAGTGGAGTCTTATCCCTTCATGGGTATAATCCACTTCTATTACCTAACTACTAATGTGTTATTGATACCCACCTAGAAAAAGTAGTTTGTCTAGGTAGTGGAGTCTTATACCGTAATGGGTATAATCCACTTCTATTACCTACCTACTAATCTATTATTGATACCCACTTACAACAAGTAGTTTGCCTAGGTAGTAGAGTCTTATACCTTCATGGGTATAATCCACTTATATAACCTACCTACCTACTAATCTATTATTGATACCCACCTACCAAAAGTAGTTTGCCTAGGTAGTAGTGTGTGAGGTGGAAGTAGTAGGAGGCTTAAACAAGATAGGTTGTCAAGGTGTAACCTTGGTAACTGGGGTGGTGGTTCATTCATCACTGAGTCACTCAGAAGACAACTATGTCATAATAGGTTCCCACTGGATGGTGCTAGTGACCTAATAACTCTTGTGTTGGGTCATACATTCCCCTGTTGTTATTAGGAGTTTGTGTAAACACGCATCAATTTGAGAATTTGGATGACTCTTAACTCATTACCTAATGAAATTAATGGATGAAAAAATACACATTTTGTTTTGGGTTGGTAAGTGTATAGATTTCATGACTCCTTTTGTTTTTGGAGTAGTGTAAAAAAATAAACAAATGGATAGCCTAGAAAATTTTGTTAGAGGCTAACCTAGAAATTTATGGATGAAAAAAATAGACTTTTTTTTTTTTTTGGGGTAGTGTCCAACATTTCATGACTCCTTTTGTTTTTGGAGTAGTGTAAAAAATTTAAAAATGGATAGACTAGAAAGTTTGTCACAGGCTAACCTAGAAATTAATGGATGACAAAAATAGACTTTTTTTTTGGGGGGGGGTTTGGTAAGTGTACAACATTTCATGACTCCTTTTGTTTTTGGAGTAGTGTAAAAAATAAACAAATGGATAGACTAGAAAATTTGTTACAGGCTAACTTACCTAGAAATTAATGGATGACAAAAACATACATTCTTTTTTTTGGGGGTTTGGTAAGTGTACAACATTTCATGACTCCTTTTGTTTTTGGAGTAGTGTAAAGAGTTTTAAGGATGAAGGGAGGAGAGAAATTCCAAAGCTTGGACCCACCCATCTTCCAAGAAAGCTATTTACTTTGTCTTTTGCTTGCCACAAATTCAGGCTTGTCCCTAGGAGGTCTTTGTTTATTATTCCATATGTTTGTCCTTTAGGTCATAGAGGCCATTGGCGTTTTCTGGCTAGGGGAGTTGAACCAAGCTGGGAATTCCAAATTCAGAGGCCTTATTCATGGAGACCTCTAACTAAAATTTGCCTGTTTAGAGAAAAGGAGGTATCAGAATATATTCCTTCCAACCAAAAATATCATCCATATAATTTCATGAATGTAGTTTCATCATCATGTTTCTTACCTATTCATTCATTCATTCATCTATCATCCATATAGTGCTCAAAAAATTCATGAAATTCCCAACCTGAGAACACTAGATTGACAATTCCAAGTGGTCAGAATGATTTGCTTCCATTCTCTTGTGCAATTGTGAGTCATTTCTCTTCACCATAAAGCACTCGAAAGAAATTTTCCTAACGTATTTGAAAGGCACTTCATATCCACAAATCGCCCTCTTGGGATCTTACACCTACTCCTTAAGAGTGGGATGGGTCTTATGCCTATAAATAATAGGCACAAAATTTCACCCACTCTTCAGGAGTAAGTGCAAGAACCCTCTCTCTCTTTTACACATTGTGATCTGTGTATGGTTTAGGGTTTAGGGTTTAGCAGGGAGTTCCTGAAATAAGGGTTTGCTTGAGATGGAGGCAAAGTGCACTTATTTTGGGAAAGCCTTGCTCTAAAGGGTATTATCCAATATATGAAGTGCCCTCCATATACACTACAAATTTTCTAGTTGTGCTTGACATTTTCATGATAACATTAACCTCATGATTTACAATAGGTAAAATAAAGCCCACCAAGGCACTTGGACATTGTCAACATGTGGGGCCAAACTGGCTACTAGGTACCTGATCCTAGGTCCCTTATCTAGGAATGCCCCCAACATTGGCCTTTGCCTTGGGGGTTTACCCTACACTTTTAGGTCTGTTCTCTTGATGTCACTAGAGATCCCTATTCTTAATTGTTGCATCACAATTGTTGATTTGTAGTAGATCTCTTCCCTTCTTTTGTACCAGGTTTTCCAATATTGTTGTGTGTAGTAGGGTAAGAACCTAGCGTGGGTGGGTACTTAGGTGGGAATGTGGGTTTTTTTATCACAAATAAGGCTTTTTTCTTTCTTTGTTTTTTTCATCCCTAGCCACAAGGCTATTCCACAGATCCTGTACACCAAACTATTCGTGTAGATTTTTTACACAAGTCTAATAAACCTCCTCTCTATAAAGAAGTGGTCCAAAAGTCTGGCTAGGTGAAGGAAGGAATGTGTGAGTCCAAAATAAGTAAGTGGGGTAGCTTGGCCTTTTTTTGTCTTTGGCTATAAGAGAGAGCATCTCCACCACCAACGCTCAGTATGTGGCCCCTCCAACAAAAAAAAAATTCTCACATCCAAGTTTTTTATTTATTTTTCGAACCTCACCCATAAAACTGAAATTGGAACTGCAAATAGGTGGGAGAGACTACTAATAGCAACCCACTTGGATTAATCAAACTACCTATCATTTGTCTTTTTGGCTATAAGAGAGCAGCATCTCCACCACCAACGCTCAGTATGTGACCCCTGCAACCCAAAAGAAAATAAAAATTCTCACATACATCCAAGTGTTTTTTTAAAAAAATTTCGAACCTCACCCATAAAACTGAAATTGGGACTGCAAGTAGGTGGGAGAGACTACTAATAGCAACCCACTTGGATTAGTCAAACTACCTATCATTTGTCCTTTTGGCTATAAGAGAGCATCTCCACCACCAACGCTCAGTATGTGTGTGACCCCTGCAACCCAAAAAAAGAAAAACACATTCATCCAAGTTTTTAAAAAAAAATTTCGAACTTCACCCATAAAACTGAAATTGGGACTGCAAGTAGGTGGGAGAGATTACTAATAGCAACCCAGTTGGACCAATCAGACTATCAAAACGTATGTGTGTGCATATGTTGGTTGGTTGTTCGTTGCTTCGTTCCTCTGTTTTGTTTCTCGACTACGCACACGCGAACGAGCCCGTGTACTTAAGTACCCTGTTTTTGTGGGTTCGGAATTATTGGTTGTACGAGAAAAGAATTGTCGGCGATCCAACAGATTGCTGTGATTCCTTCCAACTGAAAGACAAAGTCGAAGATTTTTTGGTTAAGTGAGAAGTGAGTCAGAGAATTTTGTTTTGTTGGGGTATTTTGAACTGCAGCAGCGGTGGTGGGTGGATCGGTCGGAGGAGGAGGAGGAGGATTTGCAAAGAAAGAAAGGAAGATTTGCGGAAGATTTTGCGCATTTGTGTGTGTTTATGGTGGATTTTGGAAGATTGGGTGCGCGAATTTTTGGTGGAATTTTCGGTAATGACTATAATCCAGCAAGGGGGGAGTGTGGGGCGTTCGGTCATGGTGTCGTCTAGCGGGAACAACAACAACAACAGCAATGGTGGCAAGAAGAAGAAATTGGGGCAGAGCTGCAACTCTTCTTCGCCTCTGCTTCTGTCACAACAAGAAGAGGGCATGGTTGCTGCAGTGAATGGCGTGGAGGTGACTCTTGGTAGTGGTAGTACTGGGAGCAGCAGAGTTGTTCTGTCGTCGCCAGGGAAAACGTTTTGCAACCTGATGATCTCCATAGTGGGAGCAGGGGTATTGGGTCTGCCGTATGCGTTTAAGGCCTCCGGATGGCTGGAGGGGGCGCTGATCATGTGCGCCTTGAGTCTCATCATGTACTATTGCATGATGTTGCTGGTATGGAGCCGCCGGCGGATGGAGAGGGACTGGGGAGTGGCTGAAGTACCCACCTACAGCAAACTGGGCTTCCACTCTTTCGGGACTGCTGGCCAAGCGGCTGTGGATGCCATGGTGTTGCTCAGTCAAGGAGGTTTCTGCATCGCCTACCTCATTTTCATCGGGGAGAATCTGGCTTCCGTGTTCATGAGACAGGATTCCGTCAGCACAGCAGCTGCCGATCTACTGCCCAATTCACAGCAGATGGGTGCTGCTGCTGCTGCCTCTGATCTAATGGGAAGTATGTGGAAGCTGCAGTGGAAGACCAAGGAAATCTACATATGGATCGTGTTTCCTCTCCAGGTGAGTACCCTAGTTTTGCCTCCCAGATTTTCGCATTTCTTCCATTTGAGGTTCCAGTATCAGAAGTAAGTTTTTTGTTCTCTCTGCCTGCAATTAGGGTTTCAGAGCTTCTGAATCATCATCCTACGATAGGATTACCTAGGGTTCCAGAACTTCTGAATCATCCTAGGATAGGATTACCAAGCTTGGCTCCAGAGCTTCTGAATCCTCTATGCTTTGTTGAGTGCAAGCTGAGGAGCATGAGGGCATGGAGATTGCTCTGAGGATCATTGATTCATGTCTATTTAAGTGTGTCCAATGTGGACAGTTCTTCATGCGACAGTTCTTCATGCCTGAAAACAACCTTGCACTTCTACAGTTTGCATGTGATCTAGTGTCCAGAGAGACATAGTTTTACCTGGTGAATTTCTTACATTATGTGTGTTTTTGGTACATTCACAGCTTGAATGACCTCCTCAATACAGGTAGTAGAAAAGGGTTTTGGGAGTTGCCAAGTGGGTGAATGTCAGTCTATGTGTTTCTTGCACTTATGTGCTACAATTGCAACAAAAGAAATGCAAAGAATTGAGACCTGCAAATTTTGAATGGCAGTTGTTGCTGGCATGTATACGCTCACTCACGAATCTGGCACCCTTTAGCATTTTTGCGGATGTGGTGAATCTGGTTTCTATGGCAGTGGTGATGGCAACAGAATTCACAGCTGTTGTAACCAACCACGGTGAGCATGTCCGAGCATTTTCTGGCATGCAGGGCCTGCTTTTCACAACTGGAGTTGCCATATATACGGTGGAAGGCATCACACTTGTTCTCCCTCTTGAATCAGAAATAGACGACAGATCCAAGTTCGGGTCTGTGATAGGGGCTGCAATGGTCTGCATCACCCTCCTGTACACAGTGTTTGGACTTCTGGGATACTTTGCTTTTGGTGAATATACCAAAGATATCATCACCCTGAATCTGGGGAATACATGGCAGACAACCATTGTGAAACTGGGTTTATGTACTGGTCTCCTCTTCACATATCCAGTGATGATGACTCCAGTGTACGAGCTTATGGAGAGGCGGCTCATACAGGGGCACCCCTCTGTGCTTTTAAGATCTGTCCTTGTTTTGGCCACAGCATGGATTGCTGTTGCTGTCCCACATTTTGGCAATTTTTTGTCGCTGGTTGGAAGTAGCGTGTGCTGCCTCTTGTCGTTTGTGTTGCCTGCATCAATTCATTTGCACGTTTTTGGTCAAAGTCTTTCATGGATTGCAAGTGCTGCAGATTACCTGCTTGTTGCATTTGGAATGATATTTGCAGTCGTGGGAACCTGGGCTTCCATTCATGACATGATGTAGATGCTGTGTAGGAGAGTTTAACTCCCTCACCACCCCCCAATTTGCTATAATTTCTCAGTTGTGCATGTGAAGAATCTCATGGATGACTGTTGTTGGGATATTCAAGATCAGAGTGAGTGCTCAGAGCTGATAGGATTTGTGAGTAGAGATTTGTTGGAAACAAATCTTGTAACTTTACAAAGCCCTGGAAACCAGGATAGTTTGATTGATAAACCTACCTCCTGACAGAACCTGGAAAGGGAAATTCTTCTGCAGTGAAAATCTGTTGATTTTTACAGTATGGTGGCAATCCCACTGATATATTGATGGCTAAGTGCCCTGGATGTTCAGCAAACTGGAGATGATTGTGGGAAATCTCTCTGGAATTACTTGCACTTGATTCTCGTTCTTTGGAGCTATGCAACAATGCTCTTAAGGAATGTGGTTTAGCTTGAGATGAGAGGCATATGGCATATTTTTGTTGAACAAGCTTAATTGCACTACTGAATTATCTTTTTGGTAAAATTGACATGAGGTCAGCTGCATGTGTGTGTCTTTGCTTCTGTTAGTGTGCTGCAGTTTCATGTGTGATGGGTCTGCTTCATACGTGATGGTTTGCAGCAGACGAATGTGCCTGACTGACAACCAATGTATGGTGGTCATCAGCGGGCAAAACTTTATTGCTTGCATCTAGAAGGTTTTTCCTTTCTTGCTTCCTTTTTGAGAAGAGGAAAAGGAGTCATTTTAGCAAGACACCTCAAGAAGAGAAATGCAGAATTAGAAATTTGTGTGTAAGAATTGTGAAAGTCCAGGTTTTGTGAAACGATTTTTCCCAAACTCTACTAGAGATATGGACTGTAGCTTTAAGAACTCACAGGCTTTGAACTGTATACTTGGTGACATGTCCAACTGCAGGCCAAGAAAGAGCAAAGCTATGAAGATCTACTAGTTTCTACTTTGCATCCAGAAGATGAACAGGGTAACACAAACCACTCTCTAACCTTCACTAATCTAATACTAGTTCTCTTTTGGAATTCCAAAAGTGCAAGGGGGGGACGGACCTTCAAGTTGGTTCTTATGGACATGGATGACTACAAATCCTTTTGCAACATACTTTGCTTGATCCATTACTGTGTGGTACTAGATAGCAACGCCCAACAATATTAATATGGTTGTGATATGGAGTAAAAGAATGAGAGATGAAATGACCCCAGAATTGAAAGATTAAATGATTCTTGAAATATCATGGTTGCTAAAAGGACATCTCTAAGACATCCCTAGGACCATCTCCAGATGACTAAAGGTTCTAAGCCTAGTGTCCTTATTGGATTTTTCCTGAAATTTTACTTTTGCCATCCAAGCAAAGGTAACTTGCATATTCCCGATTCAGTCTTGTTGGCATCCCCCATGGCCCAAGGGAAAAATAAAAATAAAAATAAAAATCTTTGTCCAACATCATGTGCTTCCCCCTTGCTTATTTCTTGGCACCACATTGAAAAATTAAATAGAAATCTCCAGCATCCTTGTGTGCTTCCTAGTGCCGCCAACATCCTTCCAATTGCACTTGGTGTCCCTTGGCATGCCTCAAGTGCCTATGGGAAAAAAAAATTGGTGTCCTTCGGTGTGCTTTCTTAGCACCCTTCCCAATACCGTTTGCATCCCTTGGCATTCTTCCCAATGCACATGTCACCTAATATTTCTTTTTTTAAAAAATTTAATCTTTTTTGTCTTTTATGGTGTCCCTTAGTGTGCTTTTCAACACCCTAGCATATTCATCCTTCCTAGCACCACTATCATCCTCTTGCATCTTTATTTTCCTTTTCACATCCCTTGCAATGCTTCCTAGTGCCCAACCATCCCATGTTGCCATTGCTTGTTCCTAACCTATTGTAATACTCATAATTTTGTCATTGTTCTATTGTCCTTTATCATCTCATGCCATTCGCATTGTCTTATCATTCCTACCCTTGTCTCAGCATAAATAAGGTGTTCTCAAATTCAAAACCGTTATTCCAAACTTAATTTTTTCTCAAAGCAACAAAATCTCAGACATCTTGAAAGTTGTCTCATCATTCCTACCCTTGTGTGAGCATAAATGAGGTGTCCCCAACCTCAAGCCCCTTATCCCAAACCCAATTTTGATTAAAGGTAACAAAACTTCAAACATTTAAAAGGTTGTCTCATCATTCCCACCCTTGTCTAAGCATAAATGAGGTGTCCCCAACCTGAAAGACCCATATCCTAAAACTAATTTTTTATTAAAGGTAACAAAATTTCTAAAATCTTGAAGGTTGTTTGATCATTCCACCCTTGTTAGAGCATAAATGAGGTGTCCCCAAACTCAAGACTCCTATCCCAAACCTAATTTTTACTAAAAGCAACAAAATTTCAAACATCTTGAAGTTTGTTTATCATTCTTGCTCTTGTTTAAACATTAATGAAATGCCAAACCCAAGACCCCTATCATGAACCTAATGTTTAGGAGAGGCAACAAAATTTCAAATATCTTGAAGCTTGTTTATCATTCTTGTTCTTGTTTAAACATAAATGAAATGCCAAACCCAAGACCCTTATCATGAACCTAATTTTTACTAGAGGCAACAAAATTTCACACATCTTGAAGGTTAACATCAATGTTGGGCAAATATAAGAAAAGAGGTGAAAACCAACTAGGGTTTCAAACTGATTCTCACCTTGAATATTTTAGGGTATCATTAATGGTGATGCATTTTTTGAAACATGTTTAAAGGTTCTCATTGAACTGAAAACTGCCCATTTGAAACCCTTTCATTTTATAAAAATAAAATTTGATACCCTATCAAGGTATTTAAAGTTAATAAAATTAGGGTGTCAATAGTCAATATATGTCATTTAGTGTAATAGTTAGTAATGGTAGGTAGGGTTTTATTTTAATTAGGTTTTCAATGGTGCTACAAAGATAGAGTGACCCTTGGGCTTTTTTTTCTTTTTTTTTCTTCTTTCATTGTCCTTATTTTTTTCCTTATTTCATTGTCCCTAATAGTTAGTAATGGTAGGTAGGGTTTTATTTTAATTAGGTTTTCAATGGTGCTACAAAGATAGAGTGACCCATTGTCCTTTTTTCATCCCTTGGGCTCCTTAAATAAGGACAATGTTTAGCAATTGCAAGGTATGTTTGGTGTTAAATGTATGTTTTTGGTTTTTGTTTTGCTTAATCATTGTGATCTTGTGATCTTTCTTTGTTCATAGCTTGCATTGTTTCCTTGTTTCTTTGTTGGTGCTCCTTAGTGCATTTTTGTTGTGATATGTTGGTGTTTTTCAATGCGTTGTTATTGTACTATGTTCACACATCTACACTTTGCTCTATTGGTGTTTGTCAATGCTTCCTACAATATTATATTGTTGTTCTTTGGTTCTTCCTAACTATTTTTTGTTAGTGTTCATCAATACCTCCTTATTGTGTTTTGTTGTTGTTTGTCAACTCCTCCTAGTTGTGCTTTGTTGGTGTTTGTTGACACCTCTTGGTTATGCTCTATTGGTGTTCGTTAACACCTCCTAACTATGTTTTGTTGTTACTCATTGGCTATTCCTATTTGTGTTTTGTTGGTGTTTGTGGGCACCTCCTTGTTGTGCTATATTGGTGTTCATCAATGTCTTCTTACTTCAAGTACATCTCTGACCTTTGGGGCTTATCAACACCTTTTTGTTGTGCTTTGTTGTTGCTCGTCAGTGTAATATAATCAAATGTGTACAATGCACATTGCTAAACATAGACGTAAGCATTGATTATCCATTAAAAAAAAAATCAAGGTAGTTGCATTACTTAATGCAAATTCCTTTTGTTCATTTATTTTAAAATTTTCAATTAAAAAATTGATATAATCATTAAATGAGTCAATTTTTTAAATATGTATTATTCAATATATTTTTATAATTTTTATAATTTTAAAAACGTAACATCATTCTAATTGTACACATACAACAATCCAATGTATTTAGAATTAGACAAATGTTTTAAAAATTCAAAGTTGGGTTATGAAGTCCTTTTATGTCAAATAGTCTTTTTGGGCACCCCAACCTTGAATAAGCCCTTAGGATTGATAAACTTAAACACATATTTTACCATATTTTCATAAATCCATTATTGAAAACAAGTGCTTTTTTAAAATAATAATTTTGCAATAAAAGCATGAAAACCTAATAAGATCTTTTTTTATGATAAAACTGTAAAAGAAAGTTTTAAAGTAGAATGAAAAAGTGAAACAATTGACAAAAAATTGAAATGAAAATATTTTCCTTAATGCCATCAAGGGTTTGAGTTCTTTCTTCCCTTGGTGGCATCACACAAGAGGTTATCAATTCACACACAATGAGATGTATTTTTGTGGCATTTTATTATGTCAATATGTCACCCATTCCTATGATTATTTTTATTCAAATGTGTTTGATTTTGGAGTTGAAATGGGACTTAGTGTGTGCAATTTAACCAAACCATTTTTTAAAAAACAACATTTAACATGTAATAATTTATAATGGCTTCTTTGGAAATACATAATTTGGTTCTTGGTACCATAGCCTCATGTAATAAAACCCACAATTGTTTGTAAAGGGACCATGAACCATATCCTCTTAACACATGTTTTGGGTAATGTAAGTCCATTATTAAAGAAATACATAGAATACAAATACAATAAAGTTATCAATAAAGATAGTAAAAACCAAAAGTAGAACGTTGGGTTTTCTTGAAACTAAAGATGACAATCAAAATGCAAGATGAGAATGTGCCAATGGAAAATAAGAGAGAAGGAAATTCAACTTAGGATGATGACATGTAATGCAACCAAATGTTGCAATGCATAACTAGCATGATGATATAACACACATTTGATGTGGGTATTGCATGTTCAATCCAATGTTCAATGGAAGAAAACTTCACTTGTGGGTATTGCACATTGCTTCAAAATTCACAATTGACATTAATAAAGGCTTTTGTCAATATTGTGAGGTCTACCATGCACATTGAAAGTATTTTTAGACCAATATGGGTATTGTTCACGGGGCATTTATGGTCTACCCTTGAAGCAAATATTGCATTTTTAGTGTGGATTTGTATGATCCAATATCTACACATGAGGACACATGAAAATTGCTTAATTATGATTAAAAGTTTCATTGGATGACAACCCAATCCACAAATGCAATATTAACATCAACCATGAACTACCATTTTTATAATGGTTTGGGGTTCTCGAAACCAACACCTATTTTTGTGACCCAAATGTTGGTATTCCATTAAAGTAATGGTTTCATCTTATACAAAATCCACACATGGGTGCCAATGGAAATGACCTAATTATAGTTCATGTAATTTAGTTGAAAACATAGTCTTAAAGTCAATACCCACGTCCCTTCAAATTAAGCATTAAAAGGGATGATACCCCAATAAACCAACACATAGTTTCATGACCCAAATTTAGGTATTGTGTTAAAGTAATGGTTTTGTCATCTGCGATATCCCCAAAATTAGTTCACATAGTTAATTAAAAACATAATCCTAATGTGCAATGCCCACATCCCTTCAAATAGAACTTCAAAAGGATGGTGAGACCATAATAAACCAACACCTATTTTATGATACATATGTGGGTATTATAAATTTTTGTTAAAATGTCAATGCATATTTTGTGACCCATATACAAATATTGCACACAATTCCAAGAACCTGATGTGTATTAAATGCCAATATGTGTCAATATGTGGGTATTGGAGAAATTTTTCCCTACATCATGGGGAATTAGGACTTTATAAAACATTATGTAAGTATTACTTAAAAACCTTCAACTTTAGTAATGTATATATGAAATTATAAATTAACAATATAAGATGGTTTTGAACTAATGACAAAAAAAAATTCAAAAATCAAAATTACTTAAATACACATATCGAAATGTCATACAAGATCATGTCTTTAAATCCAAGCTCCAGCCTCTATGTACGCAATGGGTGAATGGAAATTGTTGAGTTTATAAAATCATGTAAGAAATGTTCACTACAAACAATCCTACCCACGCCTTAATTTTCTATTTTTAAAAAAACCATTTAAAAAACTACAGTTGACATCACCCATCCCATGCAATCGGTAATAGGTTGCATAGATTACCTTTGACACATTCTTTGCATGTATTTCCATATAGATGTGGTAATGCTTCAATTATAGACAAACCATGATCACCATGAACTCATTTTTACTAATCCCACAAAGTCTACATTTTAACAACAACCCACATTTAACATGGGCACTCCGAAAAACCCTAAATCAAACAAGAAAAAAGGGTGGGCATGAGGGTGTGCCATCCATGAATCATTTCAAGGATTCATGGAAATGATGATTTTGTTAATTTCTCATTTGTGGGTTGTTTTTGTTGGACTCTTTTTCCCAATACATGTCATCCCATGCCATTTTCATCCTTTTCCCATACATGCATTGGGTGGTGCAAATGAAGGTTTGCAAATCATCATATTTTTTGATGTCTTTAGACATTGCATGGGATGCTTCCAATGCCCCAATACTAAATGCCCAAAGGGGGCTTTCACACCTTAGATGTCCCTTTTGTAAGTAACTTGAGGTGACCCCACTTCACACAATTTTTTGAGTAAGCTTGGGCAACCACCTTTTGGTCATTCTATCATTGGATCACATGAACATCACTTAAGATGTGTGCATTCATTTGAGTGTGGTCCTAATAACAAAGCCCCCCCCCCCCACCTCTCACAAGTTGAAGAACGACCATATTTGATTCTTTTTGTCACAAAGTCATGTCGTTTTTTGAAATGTTGGGTGAACAACAATTTCACAACATAAGTGATGGAACATATTTCAACTTTACACATTCATTTCAACCCCATCCTAGCCCAATATGAATCCTTTCAGGCTATCTTGGGTGCTTGTGGGGCTTTATTTGTTTAATTGCCCCCTTAACCAACAATTGAAATTAAATTAAATTAATCTACACTACCATCAATATGGGTATTTGCATAAACCTTGGACCTTACATTTTAATTGGCCCCATTATTTTTTATTTTTGCACAAAATAAAAACAAAAACAAAACCCCAACCTCCATGTCATTGCTAAATGGAAGTTGGGGTATTCTTCATAAATTTAATGATAATTGACAAGAGGGTACAACACAAGTACAAGGTTGAAAAATTCAACCCAAATATTTTCATTTTATTTCAAATATTTTTTCATAAAGGTGGGAAAAACTCTTAAAACAAATGATGTTTCACAACAAGGTCTATTAAAGAAGTTAAATGAAAATCATTTCTTATTTATATACCTTAATCATCATTTGTTTCATTTAAGTTGGATTCATTAATTTGGTGTGAAGGCATATTCAAATTTACAACAAAATATTTATGATAATGTTTAATTGAACTACATCATAGGAACCAACATGCATTTATGTGTCAACAAGAGTTACATTTGATGAAACAACCACCAATTTTGATGAAGCAACATGTTGTTGAACTATGACATCTAATGAAACATGTTGTTCAATTTCAACATTTGATGAAACAATCACTGGTTTTTATGAAATACATGTTATTGAGTTGCAATAACAATTGCTTTTAAACTTCCTTCCCCAACTTAATGTAAATGACGTCTTTTCCCGCTAATCATGTTATCACAAATCTTACACGCTCACAAAAAACAAAAATGTCAAAACACATATGATTGAAATTCAAAAAAACTTTCAAAAGCAAAAAACCTTCGACCTTCAACCAAGAGTTATTGACACCTCCTAATCCCACAACAAAAAAATAAAAATGAAACCTTCATTAAAAAATATGAAAGGCTATATCTTGTCATCATTAAACTTCTTTAAAGAAAATTTCCAAAAATCATAATGACAATGAATTGTAGCTTGTTGGTATTATCGTCATCAAGTTTCATTAAAAAACTACAAAATGACAACAACAAATTACAACTTGTCATTATCAAACTTTTGTTTTTTAAAAATTAAAAAATGATGATGATGACAAGGTGTAGGTTGTTGTCATCATCAAGCATTGCTCGCAAAAAAAGGGGTGTTATACGCAATGGACTTGCCATTAATTTAACAACAACAATCGATATTGTATGATAAATTGGTCATAGCCAGGGGAAAAGTAAAAAATAAATCTATTTTAATGTACATCATCATGCTATTGTAAAAGAAAAATTGTCATGATTTTTTTTCATTTTTTAACATCACTTTAGATATGAAGAACCCAAAAGGGCTCTCAATGATGACATGTTCTAGGAACCTATCTAAACATTTAAAAAATTGTTATCAAACCAAGACCAATAGGGGAATGTCACAACATGATTTTCAATTCTTTACAAATTTAATGATTTTTTTCTCAAAAGAAAAAAGTGATTCAAATTTTATTTTTTCATATATATTTTTCACATTGTGCAAAATTTCAAACCAGAAAAAAAAAAAAGACTCATCGTAATATGTGTATTTGAATGTTTTCAATCACATTGTCACATGTTAAAAAAGTTATATGAATTTTTGTGTATGACAAGTGCCATAAGCAATTTTGGAAAAAATAGTTTCATATTTAATGTTGTGGGTTATGGATTGGTGATAGAGTCACTTGGGCCTAGGTGCACACTTGAAGAGGTGGCACACAAAACAAAATGTCAAAAGATGAATGTGAATCTTTTTCCAACTAAATTAGGATGAATCATCTCACCTAGTTTCTAGGGGGGCAAAATCCCTTAAAGCTACTATACTCTATAATGAACCTCAACACAATATCCCTGCCTTAGATGGCACAGGGCCAACAAAACACAAAAGAAGGAGAGGCAACATGTCCAAGGACATGTTTGAGTAGAATGTGATGATGGCGTTGAAGTAAAATGCGTCGAAGGCATGTTGGGAGGGAGGTTCGACATGAGGGAGCATTGAAGCAAATCACACATTGAAGGTGCATTAGAATATAATGTCGACCATGGCATTGAAAGAAGGTCAAGAAGGAGGGAACCATTGCCAATGGCAAGTTAGGTCAGGCTAAGTAGTTAGGATAGGTTAGTAGGTAGTTTAGGTTAGGTTAGGTTAGTTAGTAGGTTGGTAAGTTAGTAGTTAGTTAGGTACTAGGTGGGTAGGTAGGGTCAGTAGGTCAGTAGGTAGTGTCAGTAGTTAGTCAGGAGAGAAAAAAAGAAAGAAAAAACAAAAGAAACCCACGTCAGGTGGGTTAAGGTCATCCCAAAACAGCCAGGATGGCCTCATCCACATGTCATCCACAGGTGGGTTTACGTGGGGGTTAAGTTCATCCCCAAATAACAGCCAGAAAAGGCCCTCATCCACAACTGGTGGGTACTGATTCACTCGGGCCCAATCAAGTCGGGCATATTTGGAATTAAAAACACCCACCATTTTCTAACACCATACCTTGTTGACTCAAAAGGATAAGGAATCCACAACCCTATAACCCTAACCCGGCCTCCACACTCGTTGGGGTCATCTTAGGGTTTAGGGTTTAACCTGGGACTTTTCTTTATGCCTTTTAACAATGTGGATGGCCTTGGAGTCCTTGGGGCACGGTTGGTTTTGCAAGACATGTTGCAAATTTGATTGCATAAACTTTTAAGATTCAAGTACCACCAATTCCCACAAAACTTCACATTCTTCACATTTGTGGTTTACAAGCTTGTGATTGATCATCTAAGTAGTACAAAGCAAATCGAATAAAGGGTCCTCAAAGTGTGAGTGAAGTTGGGTTGGGTCCACGTATCAAATTGTTTGATAGCCAAGTCAATGAATCTTGAAGCAAGTGGTGGTGCTCCACAATTTATTAGCTAGTAATAATCAACCGATCGATCAACCAAGTTGGGTGGGTGCCCCACATAAAATTGTGTGACTTTGAAATCTATATATAGCTACATAAAATCTCCTGTTTGGGGAGGGAGAGGGACAGGACGGGATGGGATGGGATGGGACGGGACGGGAGGGGCCCCAACAAAAACCCCAACATTATATGTGCATATACTTGTGCTTGAGTCCGTATTTCCTTGGCTGATTGGCCTTTTGCCCATCCAAGATGTATTGGGTAATGATGCCCCCACACCTGCATCTTGGTGCTGCCCGTTACACACTTTGGGTCATGTTATGCATGGTTTCGCTTGTAATAATGGGCAGGCCTGAAAAATTTGTTGTAGGTTGACCATCTAGTAACTGAGAAATGATGGGATATTGTTAATTACCATAACTTTTCATTTGACCTTCAGAATCAGTTTTTAAAAAAAAATTTAAAAAAATAGTTAATAGTCAATCTTGTGATACGCAAAGTGTGACGATTGTTGATACAAAAATTGGCTGTATATTAGCTACGACTTTATCCAAAAAAAAGAGAGAAGTATCATTCTATATTCTTGGCTACCCAATGGAACTTATCATCCGAAAATGGTGAGTTTGAAAAAAAAACATTCCTCAAAATTTGGCGGGATTTTGGGCCATTTTTTTCCACCAAAAATCCTTTCCATAAGTCAAAAGCCTGTGTTTCAGGTCAAATTTTGATAAAAACTGGCTAGTAAAAGAATCACCTATCAAAATACCAATTGCCATGCATATATTCAGCTATGATTTTTTTTTCAAAAAAAGGGATGATTCTATATTCTCTTGGCTACCTATTCCAACTTATCCTAAGAAAATGGTGAGTTTGAAAAAAAAATTAAAAAAAAAAAAATCCCTCAAAATTTGGCGCATTTTGGGCCATTTTTTTCCACCCAAAATTCCTTTCCATACATCAAAATTATATGTGTCAAGTCAGCAAAACAAAATTCAACTATCAGATCACCAATTGTCATCATCTGCAAGCCATAGAAATATGTTGTTTACGCACCGTGAAGATTGGAGTTGGATCAATTCAGAATATGGGCTGCCTAAAGTCGTTGATCCGCCACAAAGTTGTGAATATATACTATTTTGTTAGGGTGTAAAACAAGCTGTAGACCACATATCGGTGACGACCCCAAAAGTCAAACAATCTCATTGACAAAGTGTTGTCAACTACAAGATTCAGGGAGGAAGAAATAAATTATATAAAAAAAATTATATATATATAGATAAATAAATAAATAAATAAATAAAAGAGTGTAAGAAACGGCACATCAAATAAATCGATAAAATTTATTATGAACTTAAATCCAGTGTTGGGCACGAACGACAAAACCGCACCTAATTATCCCCCTCTTGGTCATCAAGGTGGTTCTTAGGGTTTCAGAAGTGTTCTACAGCTCTAAATGAATTGGGACAAGTCAAATAACCGGCATAGAACCGTCGGTTCTTTGAGGTTTTTGAAATAACCAGAACCCCAGCTGTCCATTTGATTCTGAATTTTTCCCCCCTTCAAAAAAAAAGAAAAAGACACAGAGTGAATGGATCTCTCAAATTCTGATTTTGGGCTGGTAAGCTGATACCAGGCTTAGGTCATACCAGGCTGGTCTGGTATTTGATACCGGTGTTCATACCAGTATTGATACCCGTCTCTGACCCTATTTTACCAGACCAACACTGGTTAAAACGTTCAAATACTCGGCAACCCAACGATGGTTAAAATGTTCCACAGGTGATGGCGGGATAAATGTTATAAGTCGGAGTTTGGACATGCCACATATGGTAGAAGAACCTTGGCATGTTTTGCCCACATAGGTTAATTAGTTAATTAATTAATTGTGAAGATTTCATTTTGGAAAAAAACCAAATTACTTTCAAATATTCCAAAAGATTCTTCATTTTCCCTCACAACAAAAATTTCCTCTTGGAGAGGGAAAAAAAAAAAAAAAAACTGGGGAAATTTTTTGGCATTTGTAAAATTTGTATATTAATTTATGCTGAAGCTGCCAAGGTACTATCGTGTAGTGCAAAGAATCTCATCCCCTGTTGTCTAAACCCTAGAAAACAGGGGATGTGACAAAAGAGATTGGGCCAGTACTCTGAACAGGTGCTGACCCAAACTCATTGGATTTAGTAGGGTGAATAGGAAGTCACATAAAAGGCGAATTTAATAGGGTTATTGATGCTTGCACAACACTGGACTTGACAAGATGTTTGACAAATTTCAGCAGCTGATTTGTGCACGATTGTTCCAAGTGCTGTTTTTTTTGTCAATGTTTTCCCAAGGCATCCTAATAGTCTGTCAAAAGGATGTTTCCCGCAAATCGGGACTTACTTGGTCATCTGCATGGGTTGTTGCCAAATCAAAAGTCAAGTGTCAAAATGTGGAAATTTCAGTACTTTGGGACGGTCTAATGTTTGCAATTGAAGCGGTGCCATAATAGAATGATCTATCTATCTATCTATCTATCGATGCAATGCTTTGTCATGAACACATGATGTAGATGAGTTATGTTTTTCAATGTTATATGATATGCAATGACTCTCTCAAGATTGCTTGTCAAGTGGCATTTGTTGATAAACTCCCTTAATTTTGGCAAGCAATGAAAAATCTCACACATGTTTATCTATCTCATGTCAATATGAATGAAGAATTTCAAAAACAGGAAACAAAATCAAATACCAAACCCAAGCGGTTGGTAATTCACACACTTCACACTACTAGGTACAAACTAATCTAAATGTTCTTATTTCACCTAAACTAAGTTAGTGGAGCTACATACCACCAATGTGCATTAATTCTCCAACGCAAAAAAATAAATCAACAGAACAATAATACATTTGGGGACATTGTGTCCATGTGATAATATCCGGCCACATTGAGCCAGCAGCACCCACAAGTGCACCATGAAGGATGAATGGTAAGTGGTCAGGAAACAGTTTTCTGTTGGGTTCCAGTTCCCTAGCTAACCATGGTGGTTAGCTCAGTTGGTTCTTTTTCTCACCTACCTACTAACAACCCACAAGCACGTTTGTTAGTAGGTAGGTAGTAAAAGCAGCCCTTAGCTATGTATAAACCATCTACCTACCTACAAGTTGCCTATTTTCCTAGCCATCTGCTTATACATGAGACCTATTTCCTACAAAATTGGTTACCAAGATGAAACCACATATTAACTCAGTTGAGGTTCATCCACAACTCAGTAATAATGGACATCCAGTGGATGGTGCGCTGGTACGTGCTGGTTCACCAGCACGCACCAGTGCACCAACGTGGATGGATGGTGCACTGATGGGATTCTCTTTTCTATCCCTGTTCCATCCCAGGTTGATTTTTTTTTTCTTTGCCCTTTCTCAGCCCTGATCTCAGTTTTTTTTTTGGGGGAACTTTATTTTCTCCCCGCCCCCCACCCAGTTTTTTTTTT
>Ga0116227_10001473_pt1 | contig 52416 bp, 36 predicted proteins | sample S1TSphgellanicum_FD_89693 | JGI IMG/M metagenome (GOLD analysis project Ga0116227, IMG submission 89693) | Host-associated microbial communities from peat moss isolated from Minnesota, USA - S1T2_Fb - Sphagnum magellanicum MG | ecosystem: Host-associated > Plants > Peat moss > Unclassified... | reverse complement strand
CGGCCTGGACCCGGGGGAAGCCATCACCTTCCCCCATATAGTATTCTCTGCGGCTGGTCGCGGAGGCTACATCCGAATGGCACATTTTGTTGGGACTCCCGAAATGGAGTCCCGAAAGTGTCCCGGTTAGACTCCCAGAACTTTGAACGGCCATAGCTTCTCGCCCCAAACTTGGATCGAGACGAGTCCTGAATCAATGTTGTAGCTCTCGTCGAGAGCTTTCCAACGCCGTGTCGCACTCTTCAAGGCGACGTCGGGAAGACGTCGATTCCCAACTTTTAGTGGTCGGGAGTCAAACTGCCAGTTTGACTCCCGGCCCTTCTTTTGCCCATAACTTGGGCTGCAGATGTCCGAATTGGCAATACGAGGCCATTTTCGATATCTACGTTTCAAGACCTTTCCAATGACACCAAGAACGCCTCAATGCAAGGTGTTTTGGGCCTTGTTGTCGAGCTCTAAACATTCGGGAGTCCCGGAAGACTCAACCTCCAACTTTTCCAAGTGTTGGGCTTCACCCCCACACTTGGCCAAAGTGCGGTTGCGACAGCGCATATATACGTTTTTCAACCGTACTTCCTTCATCGAAAGTAATTGCTAATCAAATATAGGGGCATAATGAAACTAAGGTAGGAAAGGGTACCTACTTTAACATTTTTTCTATGATATTTTTTAATTTAAGGATATGGCCCCCTTTTTCTTTAATGGATGGTGCACGGTATGATGGCCCAAGCAATCAAACTTAACATAAATGTAAATATTGGAACCATTATAAAAACAAATAAATTAACACTACTTGGTAAAATGGGTTCTTTTGTCATTAATTTAAAACCATATGCAAAAGGTTATAACAATCTAAACAATCTCACTACATTAGGACCTTTTCTACGTTGCATGGAAACCATTATTTTACGCTCAGCTAAAACTAAAAAAACTACTCCTAGTAAAAGGGGTATTTCTATTCCAAGTATTCTTACTAAAATACCAATGGTATATAGTCTCATTTTGTTGGCTTTTTTAATATCTTGTTTCATGTTAAAAGCTATGAAAAATAAAATTAGAAGATTCCTATGTATTTTGAATTACTACAACCTTATTTTCTCATGTTATGTCCTTTTCACTATGTGCAAATTATCATTGAATTTTGTTGGTTTTTAATAACGATGGCTATTTATCTAAGTATTTGAATGGCACCATTTGATTTTCAATAGAGTGAAAGTTCTTGCATTATTTATGTGCATGTTCCTATAGTTCGGATGAGTTTACTTATTTATATTACAATGGCTATCAACAACATGTTGTTCTTACTAACAAAACATCCTTTTTTTTTTAGTTATTTACCAAAATTAGTGCTGAGACAATAGAAGAATTGGGTTTAAGTGCTAGCCTTGGAAGATGAGGATTCCTCCACATAATAATCCAATAGAGGAGAAGAAGAATCGTAATATTGGGATAGGTTAATGCCTTTGTATGCAACTTCCCCTCTCCCCTCCCCCCAACAAAAACCATATGTGATATGTTAATTATCTTATGGCTTAAATGATGAAAACGATGAGTGTTTGTCCTTGGTTTGCGTTGTATGCAAAATAGCTGATCAAGGGCCTAGCTAATGTGTTAAACACGTTGCTTGGAAAGTACGACTGCAAGGCTGAAACTCAAAGGAATTAATGGGGGCCTACACAAGCGGTGGAACATGTGGTTTAATTTGATATAACGAACAAAACCTTACTGCCCCTTGACATATAAATAAGTTTGCTTGTCCTTAAGAGGATGGTATGAAAATTTATACAAGTGTTGCATGGTTATCGTCAACTCATGTCATGAGATGAAATATTTATGTATATCTTAATGGATTTGATAATACAATGTATACATTATTTCAATAACACTTGAGGACTACACTTTCACTTTCAGTAAATTGTACAATCTGTAAGTGGTATTATAACATGCTAGTTGTAACATAGTTGATGATTAGTCATATTGAAGTTGAACAAAGTCCAAATTGGTGGATTAATAGTATTTACATAGTGGGAACTAGTGGTAATAGTAGTCATATCAATGGCAAGTTTAGTTGAAAATTAGTTATATAAAAGTTGAAAGTTCCATTTCAAATGGATGGTGGAAATGTGGACATGTGGCTTGATCGTACATGCCACTATGTACAATTAGTTGCAATGTAATCACACATGAAGTTGCACATGAAGTCACACATATAGGTCTCAATTGTATAGTAGTTGTATAATGCAAAGTTACCATGCAACTTGGTCAAAAAGTCAAATACATTTGATCACGACCATATAGATGATGTGTACATACATTCGTATAGGATCCATTTTGCAATTGATGTGCAACTATAATATCTAACATGGATTTTTAAAATAAAAATGATCATATTTAAAAGGCAATTGTAGTCTAGTTGCATGGTAGTTTCATAGGAATCCTTAATTGTAAGGTAGTGAGATTTCTTCAGACATGATTTCTTGTTCCCGTTGTTTTAAAACCAAAATTGTGGCCCCATTTGCATTTTGTTTCCAAATTCTTGAATCCACTATCAATTGCATCTCCTTCAAGGATTGATGATCTTGATAATTGGGTTGCCTTTGTGCTTTTCTAATAAATGTTTTTCATGATTTCAAATTTATTATTAAAGGTGTCTTGTACCTTGCATGTAGTTTTTTTGTTTTTGGCACATGCTACATTGTATGCTACACTTGCTATAGTGTAAAAAACTAGATATCTCATGGTGCACATGTTCATCATCTTCTGATTTTAGAGCTTCATCATGCTAATTCCCTCCTTGATCCAATTTTCTTTGCAAAATTCAAGTCACCATTTAAAACATGTTTTCTTTTTGTGTCCATTGTTCATATTGACAAACCTTTTTTTCAAACCAAACTTTTATGACAACTACCATTTAGATTCTTGTCTTAAAAAAATCAAACAATCAAAAATTGTAGAAACAAAAAATTAAAAAAACAAGTTTCCTCTCACATTGTACATCATTTTTAGAAACAATAATAAAATAACATCAGAGCCTAAAAAATTTGATTTTTTTTCTTGAATTCATCTTAGCAATGGTCGCCAAATGAGAAGTTCTATTTTGTACAAAAAATTTCACTAAAAATCCTTGCCACATAATCTATGCTCCAAAACATATACCTTTGAGTTCTATAGAAAGAATTACAGAAACTTCTACAATTCCTGGCTACAACAACTATTGTATACTTTAAAAAAATAATTCATCATCAAAACACAAAATTTATTGCATCAAAAATCTTAATGTTTCAGAAACAAAAAAATACATGTAAAAATAACGAAACACAAACAATGTGTTTAGAATTCTATATCTTAAGTTCCTCCTTTATGCTCTATTTTCAATTATCCAATATTCCCCAAAACGACCTCATGGAAAAAATGAATTCAAATCCTTGTTCCAACCTTGATCTGCCCTGATTAGTCTTTAACATACCTTGATATGTTCTAGTTTGCCCTTCACACTAGAACCTTTATCTTCTTGACCAATGCCTTTTAGAGCTAATAGCTCACGAAGGAAATGTAAATTTGAACTCAAAAACCCTTCAGGGATGAGATATGTATGTTAAGAAGCAACCCAAAAACATTTGGTTTTTTTATCATGATATGAATGTAAGTGTTGTTTCAAAATAAAGGGGGAATTGGGCTATGCAAAACACTAAATACTACACCCCCACCCTCCCCGCCCAAGGCAAGGATATTGTGTTTAGAGTAGCTTAAGGGATTTTGGCCCCTTAGGTAATAGGTCTATTTTTACATGAGGATTTTTGAAAGATGATATTTTGGCTTCTGTCAAAACCTGAGATTAGTTATAGAGTTATAATATCTTGAAAGATTTTGGTTTCTTTTGGAGGATTTTTGGAAGAGTATATTTTTGCATGGTGAAATATTTGAATTTCCTTAATTCTTCTTTTGCACTAAGATACTTTTTTAATGTAAATGGCAAGGCCACAGTGTGACTGACACACCCCTTGTTTAGGCTTGTCTTGTTGCACGCTCCTCTTGAATGCAACCTGAAAAATAGAATATGCCTACCAAGATCCACCACAATTCCCAGCGAGCTGGCACCATACAATAAAGTTATCTGTAAAAGTCAGGAAAAAACGACAATGGGACCCTTGTTTGCTCTCACATAGGGGATGAGATTTCAAAAAACAAGGAAAAAAAAAAATACACTGGGCTTCAACTGTTTATGAAACTCAGTTTAGCAGCAAATTTGGTGCTAAACTTGAGTTTGCCCAGTCCTTTCTTTTCTTGAACGCCTTCAACCAATCGCTGCTGCTGCTATGTGTACTGTAGTTATATATGTTTTGGAGCTTGGTGCATTCTGAGTCTCAGTATTTCATACCCTTATTTAATAAAATTTCATTACTTTGCCGACAACAGCCAGGAGGGTATGAAGCATCAAATTGGGGGTGCAACTCAGGGCCAACAGGGCATGACTTTACAGGCAGGTAAGTGTACTGTAGAGCACTCAATTTTACTCCCAGATGAGGTGCAACTCAATTTTACTGCAGGTTTGACAAAGTAGTGCTACTTTTGGTACTTTATGAAGCCACTTGCATGGTTTTGCAGCTTTGGGAAATCAAAGACAATGAAATGAATCAATGATGAAAATAATGAAATGTCCTCTAGTGTAGCCATTACGCTTTTCAAAACACCTTGCCCTTTGTGGAGGAGAAGTTCCACTTGGTGATGTGCCCTCCAGATCCACTAGAAAATTTCTTTCTAGGCATGAAATTAAGGTTATACCCAAGTCAAATAGGGGTTGGGGGGGGGGCAGCACAAGGCACAAGACAAGTTTCCTAGGGCCTAATTTCTAGCAACATCATGCATTAAGGTGCCTGGTGAACAGAATATGATCAAATTCTCCTTAATAGGTTTTGTAAGATGGGATATAAGAAGAAGCACTTTGCAAGCTCGTAATGACCAGCTAGAATTTTCCCTTTGTATTTTCAGGACACTCACTAACCTGATTTTTGCGTAGAGCCTACCTTTCAGAATGTGCAAGGCCCCTCCATGTAACATGATGTACTGGGCGTTCCACATTCCAGAAGGGACAGTTTTCAAACTCATTCTTTTACCTTTTACTTATGTACATCGTCTTTTTCGTTTTTTAATCTTTGTTCATTAAAAGAAGCAAAAAGAAAAATCATGCCAGTCTTTACACAGGTTCAGACTCTTTTGGATTTTTGACCTGTTCCCTCGGCCTACTGGCTTACCCAGGATCTCAAATCCAGAAGCATCTGTTTTCAGACCCTTCTCCTATACTAAAAACCCCCTTGCCCCAAAACCTCATTGTAAGGTGCCATCCTAACAACTAATCTACTGCATTATGTGTTATTGTCCATAACTATGCACCCAGCAGAAATTTTCTAGTGTATCTAGAAGGTGCCTTATTGAGCAAAATTTCTCTTTGAAATAGGGTGAAGCATTTTGAAAAGCCAAATGCCCACTCCAGCAAGCATTTTGTTTCAAAAAAAGAAATTCCCATGGTACCCAACAAACATCCTCTGAGTATCGTTGTAATTTTTGTTTTTGTTTTGGCAGGTGCTTAATGGTATGTAATGGCCTTGAAGCAGGGCGTTCCTCCTTGGCTTAACCTAAGGCGGATGCTTATTTCAGGAACATTCCACTCCTCAGGTGTTATCCTAAACAAAATGTTAGTGAGATCTGAATGAAATCGCACAACGATTCACACCTAAGCAAATGGAAAGATTGCTAATTTTGTATAATTAAAATTTTATATCCAGGTCTTTACAAAATTCCACAATATTTTCATTGACACCCAAAGAAATGCTCCATTTTTGCACACATGGAAAAAATGACAAATGAATGTGTGTGTGTGTGTGTGTGTGTGTGTGTTGGGGGTAAATCCCTAGTTTGAGGCCATTCCAAATATAAGGGGAATAAGGCAAGGCAGTAACTGACTCTGACCACGCATTTTGAGATTGTCCCTAACCATGGGGCTCTACCCCTCAATACAACGCGAGAAGTAGTATATAGAAGGGATCTAAACATACATATGTCATGGGGGCCTAGGAGTGAGAGGGTTGTTAGTTCATAAAGCACTGGCAGAAAATTTCTTGTGTATCTGAAAAGCACCTTCTCTAGTGAAATTTCTCTTCGACAAAGATTGAGACATTTTGAAAAGTGAAATGTTTGATTTGATGGGCATTTTGCTCTTAGAAAAATTTCACATGATATGGTGGGTATCATGAGAACAAATAAAATAATAATTTTTTTTCTGGTGCTTTTTATGAGGGTAACAACTAACAACCTCATAGCAAGGCATTCACAAAAATAAGCGTCCCTGAGCTCTAGCCTTGAGCTGACATTTATTTGGATACCACGTCACTCCCTTTTTTTGTACGCCTACTCCTTAAGAGTGGGAGGTTTGGGGAAGGTCTTAGGCTTACTTTTCACTCTTTAAAGAGTACGTATAAAATATCCATGGTCTTTTATAGTTGGAATATAATCCAAAGGTCTAAGATGCCCTTCGAATGTACTCAGGGAATTTCTCCAACTGCTTTTACCAATTCCTTTAACACAACAACAAAATGGTTGCCTTTTTTTGAATTAGGTGCTTCCTAAAGAGGTGGGTTGGAACTTGGTTCTCTATAATTTGGCAGCTTGCACACTTCTCCCTCTGTAATATGTGTGTATTATTGTTTTGTGGTTGCTTTTGACTCTTGGGGTCCTGAAAAATCACTGCTGTTGCAGAGCACTAGTCTAGGAAGGAATAATTTGAATTGAATGCCAAATAGGTGGGGTTTAGGGTGGGGTCCCCATCCCGCCCCCCCCTAACCTTTGTTTTTAGGCGAATCTTTTGACAAATGCTTTGATCTTTGGTGGGGTTGTTGGAGAGAAGTAAGTGTGTGGCAATGAGGACATTCTTCTTCTTCTTCTTCTTCAGTTCATCATCCCTGGTGGATAATCCTTTTGAGAATATTGCTGTAAGCTTCAGTTTTCTTCCTTCCTTTCTTTGACATTTTATAGCATTTTGGAAGTTGGGTCCTGGTAATTTTGTCATGTTGTAGTGTTTTTTGTCGAGTTGGGATCATGAATGAGTTTTGTGTTAAAATAGCTTGATTGCTTTGAGGTTTTTGCTTGTGTTTTGTATGAAGAAGCTTCATAAAACATACATTTTCTTTGGAGAGAAATGAAACTTTCTCACCAAGAGCAGTAATTGGGTGTTTCTGGAACCTAAGGGTGTTTTCAGCTAAAGCATGAATAGAGAGATTCATGAAGATTTGAAATATTAATTGTTTGTGTTGTGAAGCTCTAATACTGTCCATAATTGTTTTTGCTTGCTCCAAGGAAATGAAAGCTTTGAGACTATGAGAAGAAAATTGGATTTTGGAACTTAATGGGTTGTTATTTCAGCTGGGCATGAATGCATGAATTGCATGGCTTGATTTTTGGATTTTGGTTTTTGGGTTTGTGCTTGGTGATCTGAATCTGATATTCTGTTCTTTTCCCATGGAAATGAAAGGTTTCAACAAGGGACTAGTCCTGGAACATAATTCTATGTTGTTACCATCACATATGCATGAATTGAATGGTTTTGGGTTGCTGGTTTGCTTGTGATGTGAAGCTATCTGGAACAGTGAAATTGCAAAGAAATGAAGTTGGCACCAAGAGAAGTTGACAAGCTTGCCCTTCATGCAGCAGGTGTGCTTGCACAGAAAAGACTTGCCAGGGGAATTCCTCTCAACCACCCTGAAGCTGTTGCCCTCATAGCAACGCAGGTAGGGGTTTCACCCTAACTTCTTAAACACTTTGTTTTGGCTGTAGCTAAAACAATCTCTTCTCTTTCTCTTGTGTGGAAAGAGGAGAGAAGTTCGATTACATTTTGTTCACAGTGAGCATCTTATCCATGTGATATCCATGTCAGCCCAGATCCTGGAATTCATACGAGATGGGAAGTCTGTGGCAGAACTCATGGATCTTGGCAAACAGCTACTTGGAAGGTGAGTTGATTTGTCCACTGGTTGTTGGTGCATTTACTTCTGGGTGCATACAACCACAAGCAGAAAAAATCATATATTCTTTGAAGCCAGGATCAAAGAAGTATAGAATTCTTGCTCTATAGTTCACTAGTACATGTTTGCATAGGTTGTTCATGCATCTGAAGAAGAAATGTTGTTCAGAAGACCAGCGAAAATTTTCTGTTGATTTTATGTGATTTTTCACTTGGGAATTCCTTGCACAAAATTGTAATTGGGTCATTTCATATATTAACTTATTGCTAAGCTATTTGGTGTGGGGATGTACAGGCGGCAGGTGCTTCCTGCAGTACCACATCTTGTGGAGACAGTGCAGGTATTGACAAAGCATTTTTTATATTGTAATATAGCACTCTTGCTGTCATCTCTGAGATTGGGTCTGTCCAGAAAGCAGGACTGCTCGTTGTGACACAAGGTTCAAACCATAAACTTCCAGTAACAAAGGGTTTTTTTAATAGGGTTCATGGAATCATGCACGTGTATGACCTGAAAAAGAGAGGTTGATATATGTCATTGCAGGTGGAGGGAACTTTCAGAGATGGAACAAAGCTTGTCACCGTCCATAATCCTTTCACAAGGGAAAATGGGGATTTGGCTTTAGCCTTGCATGGCTCTTTTCTTCCAGGTGTGCATCTCTGAGCTGACTTAGGGTTTCTTTGAGCAAACAGGTACTCTTGGGTCTGTAGTTTCTGATGGTGAAAGTGCCACTGTCATTTGTTTTTAATTCCCTCAATTTTGTTGTTTTTCTGCTACTCTGTCTATGCAGTGCCACCACTATCAGCCTTTCCAGTACTTTTGGAAGAAGTACTGCCCGGTCAAATGATTGTTGCTCCTGGCAAGATTATATGCAGTGCAGGTCGGAGAGCTGTGATACTCTCTGTCAGTAACCAAGCAGATCGCCCTATCCAGGTCTCTATTCTGTTCTCTGAAATCTGAGCTACCAGTGGTTTGCATGGACCTAATTTCTGCATTTCAACTCCAAACCTGTCCCTCTGCAGAAACCATTAAGAAAATTGTTCCACACAAGTGGAATGGAGTTCAATAGCCTTCCTGGAAGAAAACTGAGATCTGTGTTCTTTGCAGGTTGGCAGTCACTTCCATTTCATTGAGACCAACCCATATCTCATCTTTGACCGTGAGAAATCTTATGGCATGCGCTTGAACATCATTGCCGGTACAGCAGTGCGCTTTGAGGTACATGGCCCTCTGTAATTTTCTTGACATTTTTTAATGGATTTCTGTTGTATTTCAAGTTCAAGCTGTGTTTTTTCACACAAACTCAGGTGGGTGTGATATCACAAAAGACAGTAGTCAATGAGCTTACATTGCATTGGCTTATTGTTGAGGGTTGATTGATGTTGTTCTAGCCAGGCGAGACCAAGAGTGTGTCACTTGTAAGTATTGGTGGAAGGAAGGTTATCCATGGAGGCAATGGCTTGGCAAAAGGTCCTGTGGACTCATCCCGCCTTCCTCAGATCATGGAGGCTGTTCACAGCAGGAAGTTTGGGCATGCACAACAGCTTAATGCATTGTATGTCCAATAGGTCTCACCACCCAATATGCCCATTGTATTGTTTTGGCAACTATTGGGTGCCCGAATAAATGCATTGGGGATTTTGAAAAACAAGAGTCTCTTGATATACACTGTTGTAGACCAAGTGAATGTGGATCAGTCCATCATTGTACATCAACCATGAGAGAGTCAGCAATGGGTGTGGTATGATGGGACAGGACAGGTATTACCGGGGAAGATGAGAGATTGACGTGTGCAGTGGAGAAGGAACACTATGCAAACATGTTTGGACCTACTGTAGGTGATAAGATAAGGTTGGGAGACACTGATTTATATGCACAAGTGGAGTCTGACTTCACTGTGTATGGTGATGAATGTCTGTTTGGCGGAGGTAAAGTCATCCGTGAGGGTATGGGGCAAGCAAGTGGTTATTTTGCCAAGGACACATTGGATACTGTTATTACCAGTGCATTGGTAATTGACTACACTGGCATCTACAAGGCAGACATTGGCATCAAGGATGGCTTGATAGTTGGAATTGGGAAAGCAGGCAATCCAGAAGTCATGGATGGTGTCTCAGATGGCATGGTCTTTGGAGTAAGCTCTGCTTTCTTGAATGTTTTGTCCACTCTTCAAAAATGCATTTACTCAGCAGTATTGCAGAGAAATGACATTGGTGACAATCCTTTGTGAGGCAAATTTTCTACCAAATGTCAATGCATCATCACGGTAAGGGAGCCATAAATTTTTTGTTGTTGCAATCTGCAAGGTGAACACTGAGTTAATATCAGGAGAGGGCCTGATCCTCACAGCTGGAGGTGTGGATGCGCATATTCATTTCATATGTCCTCAACTTGCCAATGCGGCTATAACAAGTGGTAAATTCCATTCCCTGTGTTGGGTTGTTGAAGTCTTGATGTATAGTTAATTGTTTTTCATCATCAGGTTCCTGGTTGCTGTATGGGTACTGAAGTCAATGCTGCTACTGGAGCAATTGCTCCATAGTAACTGGCCTCCTATCCTTAATTGTTTGCAAGTAATAAAGTGCACACATGGTAGTGTAGGTGTGACAACTTTGGTAGGAGGTGGGACTGGGCCATCCAAAAGTACTTGTGCCACTACCTGCACTCCGGCTCCAGAACAAATGCGCCTCATGCTACGAGCCACAGATGATCTGCCTCTCAACATAGGTTTCACTGGCAAGGTGGCTCCCTCAGTACTAGCATCTTCTTCTGTAGTTGCCCGCTTTCCTGTATGCTGAGTTGCTCTGGATCATCTTTGCATTCAAGTGTATCTGTAATCAGCACGGGCCCAATGAATGCAATGTGTGCCTCTGGCTTATGAATGCAGGGAAATACATCATGTGTTGAAGGTCTACCAGAAATCATAAAAGCAGGCGCCATTGGCTTGAAACTTCATGAAGATTGGGGCACAACACCAGCTGCAATTCGGAACTGCCTTGATGTAGCTGATGAGTTTGATGTCCAGGTTGGTTATGCCTTTTGTTCTGATTTGACATTTTATGAGGATGGAGCTGAACTGAAAATGTTTCCAAGGGGGGTTTATTGTCGCACAGGTGGAATGTACAGGTCTGGTTGTAATCCGTTTTGCTATATAGTTGTTATGGAGGTATTGGTATTGTGTTGAGACAAGATCTGAGGCACAAAGTCATTGTTCACCATGTGCCACCAGGAAATGAACCTTGCTCATTTGCATGCAGGTGACAATCCATACTGATACATTGAATGAAGCTGGATGTGTGGAGCACTCTGTTGCAGCATTTGGAGGCCGGGCAATTCACACCTATCACAGGTTTGTATCCATCCTCCACGGTGCTCTCTCTAGGATAATATCTTTCAGGATCCTGCTCTAATCATGCGTATATATGGGGGTGAGCAGTGGATGTTGGAATGTGTCTCTGTGAACTGGCTGGAGGCATCTGCAGGTCTCTAAGATGAGCTATGTTTGCTTTGATTGACAATCCTCTTTGTCACTTGTCAGTGAGGGGGCAGGTGGAGGCCATGCACCAGATATCATCAAGGTGTGTGGCCTGCCAAATGTACTGCCTTCTTCTACAAATCCAACACGACCCTACACTGTCAACACTATTGATGAACACCTTGATATGCTGGTATGATGCACTTCCTTAATGTGAGCATCATTTTCAGCATCTGAATCCCCTGACATCAAAATGGATTCATGCAATTGACTTCCTCCCATCCCATTGTTGAATATCCAAACTCTCTGCTGCAGCATGTTGGTCACTTGATGATGTGAACAGCACAATAATTTTTTTTTTGAAAACATGGATGTGCAGATGGTGTGTCATCACCTCAACAAGAACCTGAAGGAGGATGTACAATTTGCTGAATCTCGAATTCGAGGAGAGACAATAGCTGCAGAGGACATTTTACATGATATGGGAGCAATTAGCATGATGTCATCCGACTCTCAAGCAATGGGTCGAATTGGGGAGGTGATTGTCACAATCTGTGCATGCATCTCTATGCAGAAACAGAAATCCATGTAGATGACTAAAGGCAGAAGAAATTACCATGTGGAAAGGAACAGAGAAGACAATCTCCTGCACTAGAAGTGGACACTGCGATTCCAGTTGAGCTTTTAGCAGCTTATTCATAATGTACCTGTGTTGGGTGAATTTCATGTGTCAGGTCATTACACGCACCTGGCAGACAGCCCACAAAATGAAACAGCAGAGAGGTCAGCTTCCTGAAGTTAGGGACACAGATAATGATAATTTGCGCATCCGACGGTTCATTGCTAAGTACACGATCAATCCAGCTATCACCCATGGCTTTGCTCACCTTGTTGGCTCTGTTGAGGTATGGAGATTGTTCTAGCTATTTTTTGCATGATGACTGCACTCATTGTCATGTTATCTTCAATTGTTGCTCTGGAGTTTTCTCTGCAATCTCAAAGATATGTACAGATGACAAAGACAAACAACTGAGTGACAATATAGTATCGGGTGGCATTTGGTCCTCAAGAGGGTGACCAAAATGATGGAGTGGATTGGGATGGCAGGTTGGCAAGCTAGCAGATCTTGTGCTTTGGAGCCCTGGGTTTTTTGGGGCAAAACCAGAACTGGTGATCAAGGGGGGTATCATAGCATGGGCACAGATGGGTGATGCTAATGCAAGCATCCCCACACCTGAACCTGTATGTTGTGCTCTTCTCTGCCATGCATATGAGCTTTCAACCAACAAAATCTAGTGGAGCAATGTGGTCACAGGCTATAAAGTTGGATATATGTGGGGTTTTATAGAAGTCTCTTCCTACTCTAGACCTTCCTCACCATCTAAGGGTCCATAGTTTCTGTAGCATTCAGTCTTGCAATACAACTCAATGTGAAATGCTTAGCAATTGGACCATGAGGGGCACAGGCCAAAAGATGTAGATACTTAAAATCATTTAAAAACTGTACTCAGGTAGAGCATTCAGAAAATGATGCTCCTATGATCAAAGTAAGCAGATTATGTGTGTCCTGAAGCTGACATGTTGAGCATGTGTGGACAGGTGATTATGAGACCAATGTTTGGGGCAACAGGCAAGGGAGGCAGCTCTCATTCCATTGCTTTTGTCAGCAAGGTAAGTTCCTGCTTTGCTTCCTTATACTTAATGATTTATGAGAATTCTCACTGCCACATTCATTGCTTCTTTGACCTTTGGATGCCATGGAAGGGCTTTTGTTTCCTTGTCCAACCCTAATTGCAAATAGCTTGAGTGAGATTTCTGTCTCCATTCATTTACATATAAGTTCCCAGACATTGATCAAGCTTTTGTGCATTTCTTTGGTGTGGCCATGGGTCTGGCAGGCAGCATTGGAGGCAGGGGTGAAATCTAGTTATGGACTCGACAAGAGAGTGGAAGCTATTGAACATGTACGTAAAATTAGCAAGCTGGATATGAAGCTGAACTCAGCAATGCCGATGATTGAGGTAGACCCAGAAACGTACCATGTGACAGCTGATGGCGTCCCACTTGTCTGCCAACCTGCTGAATCACTCCCCTTGACCCAAAATTATTTTCTCTTCTAAATGCCAACACCAAGCATAGGATTCTCATGTTGGTTGTGTCAGTACACAAGGCTCATGAGCTTCTTCTGGGCTGGAGCAATTTGGCTTTGAATTCTCACACACATTTATATAACACAAATACAAAAGGCACATAAGCTTTCCTCTGGCTGAAGCAATTTGATTTTTATGCGGACACATATGTTTACACAACCACCTTGGATCTACAACCTCTAGAAAAACCCACCATTGACTAACCTTGAAATGCCTCAATTTCCCTGCAGGGTCTGATATATGGAGTTAATCCAGATTATTTTGTTTAGAGTTTTCCCCTGAAATTGAGTATATTTCTGAGGCTGCCCCTAGGTTTGTGAAGTGCTTTCATATAGTAGTTCTTGGCTTAACCAACTGTTGGCTTGACTGTTTTTTCTTTAGGGATTTCTCTGCTTTTGATGGCCATATTGTCTAAGATAATATGGTTGTGCACCTCCTCAGTACTTTTTTTTGCACTTGAATGTATATAAATGAGTTTGCTGAGAAATCTCCACAGCACTTTTGAAGGTAAACATACGATGAGTGGAGTAATAATCTTGTGAGAGTTGCTCACAAAGTGTTAGACCATTACCTTCTGAATAACAGCAATGAGCTGCCATGATTACCTGCTGACTTTATCAGCTCCTAGTGGTGGGCATAGATAAGTAAACAATAACCTGCCAAAAATTTCAGGCAAACCATATACATAATCTGCTTCCTGAGTTTGTCACATTACTGGAAGAAACAGAAGACTCAATAGTGATGTTGGCTAGTTCTCACATACACAGGTAATCAATAAAGTCAATAGTGCCCTCATTCAAGCTGCAATAAGCTTCTGATGATGTCATTTTGGCTTGTCCCTGTACAAGCAAGTATCTAAGCCTGAGGCATACAGCCTTCATCATGTGAGTACTTCTGAGATATCAAACGACCATCTGAATGAAAAGACTCAGTTGTCTGAACTTGAATTATTTGCCAAGGAATGCTTGGCCAACAGATTTTATTAAATCAATGATTCAACAGTTGCAAGAAGGATACAATGAAATAATGGTGGCCAAAATCTTTTGACCAATAATGAAGACAAAAAAGGTCAGTAGTGTCAGTGTGATGCTTCTGCCTGAAGAATTGTGGCTTCCACAGTGACACTCCAGTCTGATTGTACTCCCAGAATCACTGCACGGTCGCCAGGTCCTTGCATACAGCTCTATTGGAAGAGCACAAACAATGTAATGCACTGTTATAGCATCTGCATTCTCTATAATATGTTGCACATGTATGGTAAGTAGAACTGGTGTTGGGTGTCCCCAAAGAAACTCTAGGATGTCTCTCCATCTAATGACCAGTTCCTAAATATTTTGGAAACAGAAAAACCAAGAAGTTAGAAGGAAGCAGACAAGCACCTGGGCACAGGAGTAGACCAGCAGAGTGAACCAAGACCACTCACTGGGTCCATATGCTGAAGGTGGTAGGTCCTTGGATGCTTGCTGCAAAAAGTAGAGCAATGGTGGCATGAGCTGCATTTCATATACACGGGGTCCTCCACAAGCACCACATTTGTCTGGCTCATCATGGGCCTCCATTGCCCACAAGGGTGGGCCTCCAAAGCAATATCTGTAAAGGGTTTGAATGCCCAGATTTAGTTTATCTTCCATGTTCCAAGACATGAAATAACCTAAACACTTGGAGTGGCTATCTACTTCTCCTGCATAGCAAACTGCATTCTGACTACATTGTGATGTGGTTGCAACTGGCCACCTTTCGTCCTTCAAGAAGCCAAAATCATGCCCAGACAACAATGACAGACCTGTACACAGTAACAGTGCCTTGCAGGTCAAGTTTTGAATAATTGGATTTCCTTTTAATAATAAACTTATTCAACAGGCTAGACACGAGTGAGTACCTGAAACATTGCTCAGGGCTTAAATCCAGTTTCTTCTTGAAATTAAGATATGTCTGGTCAGTTGAAAGTGAATGCTCAGGTTCATATTCCTCTTCCTCCCACAGCTCACCAACTCCATCTACAATGTTACCAGGGTCTTCTATTGCATCCACTAGTTCAGTCTCTTCAAACTCAGCTGAGTCATCATCATCGGCAGGACTACCATCCACAGTGGATCCCTCACTTTGTGTGTAAACATAAAAGCATGGGAGAACTGCAGTCATTGAATGAAAACCAAATGTAAGTTTAAAGATACCATTCTGTGAGAGATTCAATAAAAGGTTCTGCATTACAGCATTATGTCCATGATGTACATTCGAGAAAAGAGACAAAAGACAAAGTTCACAAGCGTCATACTTGGTATATCGGTTACAGAGCCTCTCTGACTTGAGGTTGTTGCCTCTTGTGAACTTGAATGTGCTTCATGGTGCCTTGGTGCTGCTGATGCAAAATCACCACTCTCTAATAGTGAAGACTGGAGATCCTGAAGAGTCATATTTCCAGGTTCATCATCACCATCCTCAATATACCCACCATCCCATAAATTTTCATCCCACCAATCAACAATTTCTGTTTGCTGCTGTGTCTGGTGACCACTCGTTGAAGCCTCACCCCACCTGCATATTTCACCCAGCTGAAGTATGAGAAAAGACAAAGCCCAATTGACTTGTCAGAAGGACAAGTAGCAGCCTGGTTATCCAATTAGTTTCTCCTATCAGTCTGGTACCTGTGTCGATGGAGCACATCACTCAACCCATTGGGTTGGCCACTTGAGGCACTGGACCCCCCTGTGCTGTCTGTCTGATCAATGAAGAAAGTTTCATCATGAGCAACCTCCTTTTGAAATCTGATTGTACGCCAGCTGTTCAAAATCACAAGCAAAAACAGAATCCCACATCAATGGCTGTGACACTGGCTTTTGCCTCCATAGAGATCATAAGTTAGGCAAAGGCTGCAATCAGCACCAGTCAAAACTTGCCTTGCAGGGTTGGTACCACAACTTGGAGATCCACACCCCAGAATATAGAGAGCACGCTCATCAATCTTACTCCCATAGAGCGTAAGGGGTGCATATACCTGCATCTCAATATGCTAATTCTTCTAAGAAAATATTGGCTTCATGAGTATCTGCAACCATGTGTCTATTTTGTAGAAAAGAAATAAGCCTATATGCACCTCAAAAGAGACTAGAAAACTGTCACCAGAGAAATAATGATCCCTCCCACTCTTTCTTTCTTTCAATCCCTCTTAAGCTATGTTGGGTACAGCATGGGTCCAGGCTCATGCTTAGTTGGATGATCCTATTGCCTAATTCCAAGATGATGTTAAAATTGCAACCATATGCTAAAAGGAAAGACTGAACTTCTGAGCAACGTAACAGGGATTCAAGCTTTCTGCTCTTCAGAAATGCATATCAAGCTTCGCGACACTATCAACATGCTTTTGCCAAGAGGTGGAAAGTTGCAAAAAGAGGCCATGACCCTGACATCACACTGCACCATGCTGCTCATCTATTGAAACGGGAAAGGAGAGAAAGCAAGGCAGGAAGGAATACATAGCAAGAACCTGTGCAACAAGGCCAAGATAGCTGCCACAAACCCCGCACTTCAGAAGGTCAGCATTTATGTCCTGAAGGGGTACTGGCCAATCCTGCACCCTTCTTTGATGAAAATCAGTAAATATCCTCATAGTTCACATCACTGTCATCTTTTTATCACAACAGCACTAGTACGCAGTACTGTGAGCTTTTCCACATTTGCCTCCTGAATGGATAAAAATACACCTCTGTACAAGATATGATGGTCAACTTTCACAGTATTAAGCATACAAATATGCAGTCCTGGCTCATCACTGACCCACAAAACCTTTGGGCTGGATGTCTAGTACTGTACAGAGATGCCTTCATCATTCACTTGGTGTTGGATGTTTTTGCTGTGGTAAAAATGGCATTCCACACTGGAATACTCTGATATCTGAAGAACCAGAATATTCTTCCAACAGCAATTTCAATTATGGCAAGGTTGCCAAACTTAGAAAAAGGCCAGTAAAAGTATAGACACCTAAACTTTCCTAATTAACAGTTCCATATTGTGCACACGATAAAATATGTTCATAAGTATTAAAAAAATTCAATAGTTCCAATTTCAGTAAACTTGAATAGAATTGAGAGCAGAGAATAAGTCTACAGACATTTCAGATTCAATAACATATCAGTGAACAGGAAAAAGAGGAGATTTCAACCCTAAAAACAGAGAAAAAACTGAGGAGCAATTTGCACAAAAGCAACAGTCAAACACATGGTCAGTGGCTTTCAGCGGCAACATGTATGGTAATAGTCAGCTACGATTCATTCCCACTGACTTCATTAGCTCCTGGCATAGATGGAGGTCAATGTCACACATTAACTGAGATACTTTCTGGCACAAGCCCTGCAGTGATGGGAAGACTCCATCATGATGCTGGTTAGCTACACAAAACATAAAAGGAGCCAGGGAAGAGAAGACAGAAACATGGAGAACTTTCAGGTTGGTCCCTAGAGGACACCAGTAGACCAGAGACACCAAAATTCCTCCAATGGCTCACATTCCATTTGCAAGCACACAAAAAGCCAGGGGCAGCATGAATGCCTGTGACTTTCATGCTGGCTTGCAGAGCAGAGTCCCAATGCAGTCTACATTACAGAAATCATGAACCTGGAAACCCAAGGTAGATGCTTCCAAGTGTCATTGGGCATGGTCTTGCCAGAGATATGACAAAGCATAGCATAAACAGCATAGAATTTCCTGCTGTCTTTCAAACCAAATCCACATCACACAGGGTCTGTTTCCAAATTTCTTACACGGCAAAACCCTAGGTTTGAACTAATGTTCCAATGGGCATTTTGATCATAGCAAAGTTCCAATGCATTACAGCATAGAATTTCCTTCTCCTGTTCTGGATTATGATTTTAATCATAATGCTGGTCCCAAATTATGCACAAATATGAAACCCTAAAACCCAGAAATATGAACTAGTTATCCTAGAGTGAACTTGGATAATGTTGAGGCTGCAATGTATTGGACAATGCCACAAAAGCCTACCTTCCTGAGCAGCATCATGAACTGCCTGTTTTGACATTATGCAGAAGATGAAACCCTGAAAACTGAAAAATCAAACTAATCTTTGAACATCAAACTGGACCATAATGCAGTTGCTGGATATAGAAGATGGCAAATTGCAATTGCCAGTATCTCAATCACACCATCTGAAACAAAACGACCTCAAACTACTGTTTTGCAAGTGAAGCTGGACCATGGTGAGATTGCCAGACACAACAAGGTTATGGTGAGCACAGGGTGGGTAAAGGAGGTAGTACCGGGGAGCCACCAATCTTGGTAGTGTAGTGATCTGCAAGCTCATTGTTCTCATCTGCCCATGCCCCTGGCAATCCCAGCAAAACTTCTTTGTCATCCTGTGCACACATCCAATGCATGCACAGCATCAACCCATTGTTGCTTACGTTAGAATTTATCACCAGTATTTCAACTGGCTGAAGATGGTTTGGAAGTTCCAGCCCTCAAGGATCATATTACACCCACATTAAAAATCACTAAGTAGTGCACAAAACAGTAGTGCTACACACATTGCACTTATCCTCTACATCAACATGGAAGTTGCATTCCTGAAAATGAATAGCCAGAATTCCAGCCAATTGCTTAGGGTTTGAGAATTCACACAATAAGACATTTATGTCCAAAATGGAAAAATCAATGCTTGAGAAAAAAGAGCACTGTGACACTCCAATTGCATATGTTCAAAATCAATCCACATGTCATATTCCTCGGAAATCTCTCTAATACAAGATCGATTCTTTGTCAACTTGAAAGGGTTTGGAATTTCCAATGCCCCATGTCCACCAGCACTAATATGGTAATTGCATTCACCAAAAAAAAAGGGGCAAGAAAATTAGACTGAAAGACTGCAATGCGCATCAATCCATGCCCCCTCATCACATCATCAACCCGCAAATCGGCATTCAAAATCAGAAACGGCAATATCTCGTGCACCAAAGCGTGCAATGAGTGGGTGCAATGTGACACAGGAACATACAAAACCTAATGCGACACGACATGCCTTTGTTGGTGATTTGAAAATGCTTACATTATCCACTAACTCCGATGGGAGAGGACGGCCCATGACGCCAGCGAGAGAAGACGACAATGTCGCGCAGGAGAAAGGAAATTCGTGTGTATGTGCACTCTCCGCCCGAGTGCGCGCGTTGTTGTTGTGGCTCTACTGTTGGAGGAGGGCAGACCACCCGCCAGAAACTCGGGTGACACGGTTTGCATCATTGAGCTACATACTAGCGATACGCACCGAATTTCACCTCTACTCATTGTGACATCTGAACCCGTGGATATTCCCGGGTGAGAGGCACCCCACACCCGGCGAAATATTAGGGCTTGTAGCAAGGGACGCACGAGGACAGGGAGAGTGGACAGAGGAGACCTGTGTTAGGAGAGAAAAGTGAGGGCTGTAGGTAGTAACTAGTAACTTACTCTTCTCTGAGCTTGTGCAAGATCACAGAATACAAATGCTTAAAAAAAGAGACCACATTAGAGTTTTCCTTAAAGTAATCCTCTCTTCACCCTGTCTTTGGGCCTCTTTTCACCCCCTATCCCCTCTTTGAGTGAGGTCTGCAAAGTAAGGAAGTTTTATTAAATCTGGGTATGAAATGCTGAAAATCAGCATTTAATGCACAAGGTTCGAGTTAATTATAGTAGTTGCACATGTAGGAGCAGTGAAAACATACGTAGCAGCAGTGGAAGCGCTCAGGAAAAAGAAAAGACCGGATGAAACTCAGTTTGGCACAAAAAGTGGTGCATCTCTAAGTTTGACCCCCGCTTGAAGGCTAATGCAATTTTTTGCGGGTTTTTCTTTGAATCTCACCCGGTTTTGGACCAAACTCAGTACCAGGGTACTGGTGCCCTGTTTTCCTGACTTAGCGAAAACTCCATTGTCTAATAGGCCTAGTTGTGTTCACCTGGCCACAGTGAACCAGCACCCACCAGAAGTGGTCAGGAAACAGTTTTCTGTTGGGTTCCAGTTCCCCTAGCTAACCATGGTGGTTAGCTCAGTTGCTTTTCTTTTTACCTACCTACTAACAATCCAAAGCGGGTTGTTAGTACGTAGGTAGTAAAAACAGCCTTTACCCATCTATAAATCATCTACTTACCTGGTAGTTATCAATTTTCTTACCTATCCACCTATATATGAGACCTATTTCTTACATAATCGGTTATCAGGGGTTATGATTTAAAACCCTGGGTTATTGACTATAACAAGGGCTATAATATTAGTTTTCGGAGGGTGTTGAATAGGCTCGTGTGTAGGTGTGCAGAAAGAATGTTAAGGCCAACAAAATTGCTAGATTTGGTGGTCTAATTTTAAAAAAAAGTTATATTGATTGCAGTGACAATTTAATGTGTAATAGGGTTTGGTAATATTGTGAGAATTTGAGAAGTATAGGAGAAGGTCTCATTTGCAAGGGCCTTCTAGATTTGAGATCCTCCTTGATATCAGTAGGCTGAAAGAGGTCAAAAATTTGGTAGGCCCTTGCAAATGAGACCTTCTCAGGCTGAAGAGCAACCTGAAAATACGAAAGGAAAAAAAAAAGTGCCGATGATGCTTTACAACTAATGGAAATGTTAAAAAGGATCACTTTTTTCCCAATTTTCAGCAGAATAGGGTTTGTGTGTAGGCCTAAAAATGTTTTTGCTCAGGCCAATGGGGTTGCTGGATTTGATGGTCTAAATTTGGTTTTTTTAGTTATGTTGAATAAAGCAATAATCAATGTGTAACTAACTGCTAGGTATTTACAGACATGGTTCTAGCACAGTACTTGTGCAGTTTGTTTTATTTTGCCTTGTGTCCTCTACTTGTATTGTCATTCCATTTGTTTCATTACAGTGTTTCCTACGTTTTTTGGTGATTAGATTTAGATTTTGTATAGGAGATAGGTCCCCTCCCCCAAGGTCAGTAGGCTAAGGGGAGGGGCCGAAAATTTGGAATGCCCTATAACCTAACCCTAGGTTTTATTATTACTGAAAGGTTTCATTTTGTGGTTTTCCATTTTCTCTGCTTCATTTGTCAGCAAATTCCTCACAAATGAATGGTGGGTGGCTGGTTTTAGCTCTTGCTATTGCAGTGTGCTACCTCGCCTATGCAACCGGCTGTTTATGCTTAGAAGTAGCACAATTTGCTTGGTTCATGGAATTGATCTCAATACATATTGGGACTACAGTCTTATCTGCGTATTGCTACAGCAGGGATGAAATGCGACACTCTGCAATAACACAAGGAATCTACACTAAGAATCTACACTGATGTGTGAAGAAGACATTTCTGTATCAGAAGCATAAAATTCATTATTTGTACCACATGTTTTAGGAATAGGGGTTGTAGCTGTGAGAAATTAGATAGTTGCAAAGCCAGGTATGTATTGTACAAATTGTCATCGTACAAACCATAATGTGGAGATGTGCAGAAACAAAAAGGAGGAACCTATTGTAGTTGTTGCTAAAGCTACTGGGTACGCCAGTAAACCTCCAAGACCATAACACTATCAGCATTGGCAAACCCCCGCCCCCAAGAGGATTCAAGCAAAGCCCCCAAAAAAGGAAAGAGGATGATAGTGGAGGACAGATTTAGTTTTGATTTGCTTGTATTTGTCATTCTGATGCACCTGGAGTTTGCAAAAGACACTGAGTTCCTTATTGGTATTGAACACAAGTCCGTGTCCCTGACTGAAGAGTCCTGTGAGGTACATAATGTGTTCCTTTGCACTGCAGACACAATTGTGCAACTCAAATTGGTGTCTTTAAAATGTGATGTGTCATGTCATCAGTATTACTTGCATAATCTGTTGATTGGCATGTAGCATTGGGGAACTGTTAATGGGTGATTGATTAGTCATTTAGTCATTTTGCTTCACTTTTGGATGCCAAACGGAGGTTGTGTGGCCCTTTGAATCTTTCTTGACGTTCTTCCTGTTGGATATGTCTAAGCAATTGATGTCAGTCAGACATTTCAATAATAGATGGCTTACATGTTTTGCAGCTAACAGCATGCCATCATAGTGGGCATGCCGTCTTTAACACCATTGGTGCCAACCTAATACACAAAGCCACCATCACTCCCTGAGGGATGCCATTGGGAATGGTGACATGCCTTCCTGACAAAGATGAAACACCCATAAGCAAAGAGGCAGTTGCTGGCATGTCTGGATGTTTTCATGGGGGGCCAGAGCGGCATACAAAATGGTTTTTGGGCCTGACCAGGTCACTAGTGACACTCACAGTGACCTCCAGCAAGCAATTGTTCTTGCCCACCATGTGGTGTGTTCCAGCATGATCACTGCGCTTTGGGTAGAATGAAGAAATCATCTGCCAATGAATTACAAAAAAAGACACCATTTGGTTTTCTGGGCTTCAATTTTCTGATGTAGATTTGTAGGATACATGTTGCCTAAATTTTGAAGAACTCTGTGTGTCCAGGTTATGGTTTCTGTGATCCATCAAAACGTCTTCAAGGAGCAACACTGTTTACAAGGACCTTAGTTATGAGCTTGGCTACATAAAAGCAGATTCTTTGGTATTTTGTCTGACCCTGGTTGGGTACTGTTCAATAGTCATCACCCAGGAGGACACGAGATGTTTCTGTAGATAATCGGGGCACTTGAGCTCATTTGTGAAGTTTGCTAACTTGAACCAGCCTGGGGCTTTATTATGATGTTTCAGTGCCACTTATTCAAAGAAAGCACCAAGTTAAGTTCAGAGCATTGTTGGCCAGTGTTGGACCGGTATTGACCTTTGAACATACCAGCCTGGTCCTGATATCGGGTCCTTTTTAAAAGCTTCATACCAACCTGGTCCTTGTGTTTTAGAGCTTCCATATCAGCTTGGTCCTGTTTTTGGGTTGAAGACTGATTTTTGGCTGGCATGATGCAGTACATTTAGACCAAGTAGTGAAACTTTAATAAAACTTGGATCACCTCAGGTCCCTACCAGGTTGGTACTGCTACAATGGTGGTATTACCTCAGGTCGACAGGCCTGGTATGGTTCTTTGATACCAATACATAGATCAGACTATATACCATGTGCAACCTTACATGCCATCCTGACACTGGTTATTATGATGTTTGGTTATAATATTGATCTCCCAGTTCTTTTTCTCACTTTGAAATCTAACCACAAGTTTAGATTATGTTTTTTCTTTTTTTCTGGGCTAAATCTTTCAGTTAACAGCGACTCAAATCTTTCATCTGCCCTGGACACCAGTCTTCTGGTTATGTTGGATTTGTTTGCCTCAATTGCTGACTAATTGAACATCTTTAGCTGCTCAGGTAACAAATCGTCACCTTACTGGTTAGCAATCTGGTAAGAGATCAATCTGTCTACAGAATATTAACTCAATGGCAGATGAATTGAACTGCTCAGATAACAAGGTGGTTACCTTACTGGTGAGCAATCTGGTAAGCAAGTGATCTGTTCATATTTCTTGACAGGAAGCAATATGAAGCAATATAGATTGGCCTTGAAGAATTTGCGATTGCCGTTTACTAAGTAGAATGAAACAATATACTATAATGGAGTCAAACATAAGTGAAACCTATGACAAAAGAATCTGTACTGGGTACGGCTCAGATTAATCTAGCTTCTTTTTACAAAAGATTATAGTTTGAATTCCGCTGATACTTATGCCTCTGAACTGCTGATGGATCTTTGGCATATATTGTGCTCAATATTGCCTCTGAACTGCTGATTGATCTTTGGTACCATTTGTCCTCAATTTTGCTTCTGAACTGCTGATTGATCTTTGGTGCCATTTGTGCTCAATTTTGCCACTGAACAGCTGATTGATCTTTGGTACCCTTGGCCTCAACTTTGCGATGCACCTGCTGCTTCTTTGGACATGGGGATACATGCTGTAGCTGGTGTATGTATGGCCCAACAAGTTTGAAGGACTCCTAGTTGACATAATCTTTTGGGTACAGTAAACTACTTAGTTACTGCTACCTGAAAGCTCCATAACTAGCATGTAATATACAACAACCAGGGTCCGATAATCAACAATGGCAGCAGGTGAGAGAGAGAGATTAGGTGGCAGTTGCAAGAGAGGTAAGTAGTAAGTAGCTGCTTGTGTTTCAACCTGAAGATCAACAGTTGGCAGATGGTTGGTTGCCTCTATTGAAAGCAGCTTTTGTTGTTGTAATTTTTTTATGTAACCAAAACTCTTCTTCAGTTTGCATATCCTTGTTGTGATGGCATCCAAAATTCTGTTGTGAATCTCTTCTTCATTAGTGATCGAATGCTTTATGCCCGGGAGTAAATAGCCCTTTTGCTATTCTGTGCACACCGTACACACCCTTGTCAATGTTTGGTTCTATCAGTATGCCACCATGTCCAAGCCCTAGGTAGCCTAGGATCATTTTGTCCAGGACCCATCCATGAAATTTTGTGAAAACAATGATTCCAGTCTAGGCAATATTGTTCTTCGTAAAGCCCACAGTGAAAACATAAAGCCTGTAGTGAAAACTGGATGCTCCCTTTTTGTTGTAGCTGAAAATACAAAGGAAAAATCCAGGCAGTGCTTTATGGAATTCTAGCAGAGTTGAAAAGTGCCTAGAGCAATTTTGGCCTTTTTTTCTTTTTTCAGTATTAAAAGGGGCCGGTCCCTTATGCAAATGAATCACTTGGAAGCAAAGCAAAGCACAAAAACATTTCAGTTATGACATGTTCAGAAAATGTTCCTGTGTTTTACTCGGAAGAACTTTTTGTTTTCTGAAACTTTCCTATCCCTTGGATACTATGCACAAGAATTCTTTTAAAAATGTGTTACACGATGCAATGGCCTTGCAGTAGGGCCGAGGATGAGCCCTTATTTCAGATGCCTCAGGCCATTACCTCCAACATAAAGTCCCACTCTCTGAAGGTCGCATCGATTTTCAGGCCGCATAAAGCCCACCCACGAGACCATTACCAAAATCAGACTTGCTCTGACTCTCACCTCAGATGTCTTACTTTGGTAAAGTCCTGACAATGGGGTTTACCTTACACTTTTCAAGCCCCCCTGAAAATATGTGGGTGGGAGATACATGGATGAATGGATGGCATATGAACTATTCATCCAGTCCCGTCTCCGCCGCCTTGCCTTACACACTGGTGGCGCGACATGGGAGTAGTTGCTGCAGTGGAGGGAGAAGGGACGGGGGAGAGAGAGAGGGGGCGGGGTCGGGAGCGAGGGCGAGATGGCAGCAGGGGAAGCTGTGGCTTTTCTTCCCACCAGGACTGTCATCTCTTCTGGTCATCCTTGTTGCAAAGGAGGCGAATCAAGCATGAGTTTCGGATCTTCCAGTCTGTTCGGGAGCGGGAGCTACTCATCCGGCAAAGTAAGTTGCAGCGGTCATAATAACAATGGCAAGTGTGGAAGGAGGCCAAGGAGAAGCGCGGTGGTAAGGGCAGAACTCATGCAAGCATCGCGTCCTATGCGTAGCTTTGAGAACAGAACCAGGTTTCTCTCTCTCTCTCTCTCGCTCTCTCTCTGTGCAGTTCCATTCGTGCCTGCCTGGCCCGTGATTATGAAGGAAGGTAGAATGAAGTACATGATTTTGACCTAAGGAGTCCAAGCTGTAGCTGTGTTACGTAGAACGGGACAGAGTACTCATATATATCATCTGAATATGTTTGCGTGGTTTGTTTGTAGCACTCCCGTTGAAGAAGTGAAGAAGCTGACCCTGATAACGGCAATCAAGACACCTTATCTGGAAGATGGACGCTTTGATCTCCCGGCCTTCGACAGACTTACAAATCTACAGATACAAAACGGAGTGGAGGGCATAATTGTGGGGGGCACCACAGGAGAAGGTCAGCTTATGAATTGGACCGATCACATTATGCTGATAGGCCATGCCTGCGTCTGCTTCGGTGACAAAATCAAGGTGATTGGTAAGCATTCTTGCAAATGTGTGCCCTATTTGTTTCCAGTGACTTGTGGTCTGTTTGTAAATCCAGTGAAGAACTGTATGAGACTTCCTTCCTTTTTAACTTCGAATGTGGAACCCTGTACCGCATGAAGCTGCTTCTCTGGAGGTTGTATCTTTTTGTGTAGTGAGGTTCACAGTGTGGTCTTCTGAATGGATACTGCTGGAAAAAGTAGCAGGTGGGAGACTGTAGAACAGCTGTTGCAAATTTGTGATAGAAGTATCTGCTGTCCTTGCTTTTTTACCTTGTGAGCAACTTTCAGTAGGGCCAGTATGGTAGCACTATGGGTCTCGCAGATATGAAAGCCAAGAGTGACTGGGACTTCACAATGTCCCTTATGTTTTGTACCATACTCGGCATCTTGATGGTAATATGATGTCAAGCAACATTGTCTCCAATGTCTCTTTTCAGAAATCTCCTAACACTCTATGACTTTGGTTGTTACAGGGAATGTTGGCAGCAATGCAACATGGGAGGCAGTATATGCTACAGAGCAGGGTTTTGCTGTTGGGATGGCTGCAGCTCTTCACATCAACCCCTACTATGGGAAAACTTCAAGTGCAGGTGTTCTGGCACATTTTAACAGTGTCTTGGATATGGGACCCACAGTGATATACAACGTGCCTGGGCGAACAGGCCAGGATATCTCCCCTGCAATCATTGAGAAAATTGCAGGCCACTGTAATTTTGCAGGAGTGAAGGAATGCATGGGAAATCAGCGGGTGGAGTCTTATACCAAGCAGGGAATTACTATATGGAGTGGAAATGACGATGAATGCCATGATGCCAGGTAGGTCAGGTTCTTGACAGACTAGTCAGAGAACAGTGAAGAGATAGTATTTACTCATGAACACAATGATAAATGTCTCATGTTTTCATTTTTATTCTTGGGTGTAGGTCATGTCTGGAAGGACCCTCACATTCTAGTATTGGGGGCTCTTGGATCTAACATGTTCCAAGCACACTACAGGTGGGATTATGGAGCACAAGGGGTGATATCAGTCGTGAGTAATCTGGTACCAGGTCTCATGCACCAGCTACTATTGGAAGGCCGAGATCCAAAGCTGAATGCCAAGCTCCAGCCATTGATCAAATGGCTTTTTATGGAGCCCAATCCAATAGGCTTGAACACTGCACTATCCCAGCTGGGTTTGATTCAACCTGTATTCCGTCTTCCATATGTACCTCTTGGTATTGAACAGCGACAGCAATTTGTCCAGATTGTGGAAGATATTGGTCGTCAACATTTTGTAGGTGACAAGGACGTGCAGGTTTTGGAGGATGATGATTTTCTGCTCTTGCATCGCTACTGAATGCAATTGTACTCAGCTGGTTTTGTCCATTTTGGGAAAAACCCTGGGCATTGCAGTGCCTTTCTCCTTAGGTTTCTGCAATTGCATGGATACAAGTCAATTTTGTTATTGAGCATTACAGCTCATGATGCCAGTCAAATCAGGATCTCTCTCTGGTAGAAGCACCTGAAATTGGTGCAGAGGATGTATGCAATCCAACAGTGGCACAACTGACTGGACAAAAAGACATGCGAAGAGAGGTCATCAACACACCTGAGTGTGTAAACTGCACTCCTAAGAGAGGAAATATAAGCAGTCTTCATTTGAAGCTCAGCTGATAAGTGGAGTGTGCTGGTGGAATGTATTGTTAGCAGTTCAATGATGCATGTTTTATGAATGGGTGAGAAGGGGTTAAGTCAGACGAACATTTCTCTCTTGTAATGGCACATGAAAGAGAACAGCTATGTTTATTAAAAGTTTAAGCCTCATTGAATGTATTCCAAACATAAAGCCCTGCTGAAACTTTCAGTGCTATGGAGGAGGGTCTGTTATAAAGGATAACATCGCCTCTGCAAACTTTTGTTTTGATTATGAAACCTCACATTTGGAAGAAGGCCCTTATGTTTTGGAATGCAGAAAATGAAGTACTTTGGCAGGGCTTTACATGAGGTAATAATGTCCTCAGATAGGGGCATTGCTAGGGTTTGGGCTGTGTGTGGCTCCTACTTCAAGTACCCTGGCCACAGGCCTTTCCCTATGCAAAAGGTATGGAGGTATGTAGCCAGACTTTCTTAGCCTTTGGAGACAATATCAGAGCTGGTTATATTGCTTAAAGAACCACCCTGATGGCCACTGGTTATTAGGAGCCATTTCCAATAACTGACCAACACTGGTCAAGACTTCTTAGATGGCAAATTCCCTTTTTATGACAAAAATCACTTTGGTGAAAAGCAGATTCAATCCTCTGAGCTGTCTTCATATGAAGATCATTACATGAAGAGAGTAACATGAGATAGTGAGGATTCAGCATCAGGTGATTAAATCCCCCTATCTTGGATGTTACACAACCACCCTTAACTAAGCAAATTCCAGGTCATGGAACGGATGTTCTTTCATCTGGTTGGAGTAAATGCAACAAATCAATACCAATATTGAACATTTGTCTTTAGATAGCAAGATTGGCCATTCATTGACTACTACAGTTAAGTGTTTATATCACTGGTCTGGGTAGAAATTTTCTATGAACCAGCTATGAACTGGCAATCTTTAGAATCATCAGCTTGAGGGGTAGGGTAAACTCCCCCCCCCACCAAACACTAGTCTATCACCGAACACTTTTGGCAGATCTTTCTCAATTCTTCTCCATTTTGAGTGATTTAAAATGTTATAGGAGCGCCTTCTCAAGCTCTACAAAGCCAAAGGAGTAGCCAAAAAAGAGCAGTGAAGAAAATACATTTTTTGAATTGCAAAATGTGGTTTTTAAAAAAAAATTCTTCATTTTGGCCCTTGCTACTTCATTAGTGCATAACTTCTTCTTTTTTGGTTCAAATTGAGCAATTTAAACTGCTCTGAAATCACCATCTTAATCTCTACAAATTATGTTATATCTTTAAAGGCAATACAGTAATATTTAAGGATTTCTTGAGGGGTTCGAAAATAGGCTATGAGTTGTTCGATCAAGAATTTTTTCTAAAAATGACGCACTATTTTGAAGGGCTGTAATTCTTTCACCTCTAATCCATTTTTGCCAATATTTAGTGTGACAGATGCACCAAGAGGAGGGCTCCATCTACTCTTTGGAAACCATAAACAATGGGACCCTCCTGCAAAAACGGTGAGCAAACCCTGCCTTAAGTGTTCGGACACCAACTGGTTTACTCCACATGTTTCAGTTCTCACCTATTGGACATAATTTGGAATGGTGATTTTCTTAAATGTAATCTTTTTTATCGGTTACTTTCTCATGGAAAATAAAATATCTTCAATTCAAGACCTATTCCATTTTAATCGATCCAGTGCATTTTCACAAAACTTATTCCAAAGGTGATTACAAGTTGTATGTGTATATTAGATCATGAGCTTGTTGTTGAGTCTTAGAACTTATACATATCAAAAAATTTAACCTAAAACATACTGTATGTTAAAATGTTAACTCTTGGTCCACCCACTTACCCTCTCCAAACTCCTGCAACTTGCTATCTCCTTTGCAAAGGTGCAGAAACCAAAACAACAAAACAATCATAAATTTGTACAATGTATGGAGAGAACCACATAGCAGAAGATGCAATTTAAATATGAAATTTTCATTTTTTGAATAGTCAAAATCCTGGACATTATTATAAAACAAGGGTTTTTTTATTATTAGTATTGTGACTAAAATGATTACATAGTCATTTTAGTCGCAATGTAATATGTCTAGTTTGATTAATAATGTTTGATATGACTAACATGAAAGTAAGTATGTCTGTTGTGACTAAAACAAATTAACACCTTAGTCACATTAGACAATTGGGTACACATGTGGCACGTGGGCACCTACGTGAACTCATCTAATTTGACTAAAATGATTATGATGATTGAAATCAGTCATTGTAGGTTGATGAAATGTGATTATAATGCAACTTTTGAATGAAGTGGCAATATGAAAATTGAAAAGAGATTATTTAAGTTTTTAAATAGCAAATTGTTGAAAAAAATGAAAAGGCCATCAAGTTATCAAACACTCGATTTATGTTTTTGATCATTCATAGTAAAATAAAAGTAGAAGCAAAAATGGAAAAATAACAAAATGCATATGAGAAGTGAAAAAATGGAGGATTAAAACTGAAATTTTATACTAAAATGGGTTTTTGAACTTTGATTACTTTTGCACCAATGTCCAAGTTTCATAAATTGAACATATAAATGTCTAGCTCCAAACTAAACAAAACAACAAGGATGGTCCAACAATGATCGACCATCCTTTATGTTAGAAAATAATTAACCATCACTATCACAACTTGTTGCAAATTCCTTTACACTATCTACTCCATCATCTTCCCCTTCATGAATAACCAAACCTAAATCTAATGGTGCAAATTAGAATTGCCTACAATTGTAGCAAGTTGAATGAACTCTTCAATGGAAATAGGAGCTTGTAAACCTATGTAATCATCAATGTTGTCAAGTCGGAACATATCAAATTCTGTAGGGTCAATTTGAATAGTTTTAGTTACATGTCTCCCATGAGGATCTTTGTGTAATACTACCTTCCACCCCTTTTCTTTTGGGTCACTAAGAAAAAAAACTTATTCCACATGTAGGGGGAAATCAAATGATTAGTCTAAAATGGGAATAAGGGATGAAAAGTTCACAAATGTGAAACCATATTCACCTCATTTAATTGTTGCATTACTCCCAATGTAATTCGCTTTCACCCAGTTGCACAACAAGAAAACAGTGTTGAACACCCCATAATATAATTCTAGTATTTCTTCAACTCAATCAACATATTCCAATTTTGCAAGAACTAGTCTTTGATCATTTGGGCCGGATATGCATTCTTGTTCAAAAGTTGCCATTACACCATAATCACTTGTTGTTAAATGTTCTTTGGCACTTGCGACACGACTGTGGTTGCCATAAACATACATGGCTTGATATGACGTGGCTTCCAATGTTGGAGGCATGGACATATGCACTATGTCTTTGTCAATTGTGTCCCCATCATTGAAAGCCACTACAATGGAAACCTTTATCCACATTACAAAGGGGGCAATGGAGCAAGGTCATTTGGGAACACAAGATTCCTTGCTCAAGACCAACCTTGAAGTAGCAAAAAATTTCTCCTCTCTTGATCTCGAATTTTAACTACTATAGAATACTTCCTACCAATACAACATACAACACCTAATTAACCTTTACAAAATTTCAAAATTTCTAAAGATTCAAATTGCCAATATAAAATTGTGAAACAATAAGTGGCTATAACCTACAACAATAACAACAATTCTTGATAAATTGAACGATGTGACCTATCTAACACATTCGTAAAAGAATTATGCAATTTCATTATTAAGATAATTAAGAGCAAATAATACATTATTTGCACCATGTAGCAATTAGTCCCACATTTTGAAACACAAAAGAATGTGCCATGTCCCAAAGGTCTACAGTCATAATTTGTTGACACCCACCACCTTCCAACATCTCATCAAACATGGAAGGGTCTTCTTTGTCATCCCACACCCTATGTCTTGTGGTTGTAAAATCCACAATATATTTAATGCAAAACCCAATTGCTTCCTTTATTGCATATTTTTTGCCATATTTTTTTTTAGGTTTTGCTCTATTTCCCACATATCTTTTCAAGGTTTTCAAATAGCTTTCAATAGAATACATCCACCGAATTTGGACTAGACCACATAATTCTAGCTCCTCAATGAAATGAATTAACAAATGTGTCATAACATCAAAAAATGGATGGAATTTTCATTCTAACAAGGCTAAGGTGATTGTCACTTCCTTTTTCAAGTCCCCCATCATTGCCAGATCCACAACCTTTTGAAAACCCAACATAAGCGAATAATCGCCATCCTATATTCCTTAGTCATAAGATGGCGCATGCATAAAAGCAAGATTTTTTGCATCATAATGTGGTAGTCATGTGATTTCATGCCCTTTAAATCCTGATCCTTGCTTCTCTTTTTGAGTGAAGAGACATAATGTGTAGTTGTTTTCAAAGTCTCAATGATTTGGATAAACCTTTCTTTTTCTTCATCTATCAACACATATGATGTTGTTGGTTGAAGCCACGGTTCACAACACTAGCTTGTAGCTACAAATGTGGATGTTGCACTCCTTCAAACCTTCCCAAACTATTATTGTGTCCTTCATTTGAAATATGGTTTTCATCACATTTTCACAAATGTTTTTTTCATAGTGCATCACATCTAGTGTGTTGTGAATGAACAAACCCTAGCCAACAAATAATTAAATTAAATGAGATTAGTGTCTTTTATAAGTATTAGGCCATGCTAATGAAAACAAATAAATAACACAAAACTAATTGTGATTCAATGGTTTGGTTAAAGGATACTTACTTCCTAGTATGGGAGTTAACATGATGGAATGTCGTTTAATGCCATGTTTGTGTACATGATCATGTTTTGAACCATATTTGTTATGTGGACCTTGTAACCACACTTCCGATTCCTTGACCCATTTCATGGTGTCTAATGTAGTTACTCACACGAGTGCCCCCCTATTTTCCATTTCCCCATTGAAAGCACTTCGAACCTGCCGATATGGATGGGTCCATGGTAAATACCATCGACTCCCACAATAAATGACTTTCTTCAATTTCCTTGAATGCCGTGATTTTGTAGCTAGGCCATAAGGTGGGCATCCCACAAGACCTTTGATAACACATCTTGCAAATGGCCCATAGGCTAGAAAGTCATGGATGCTCCAAATGCACATAGCCCTTAAATTTAATGTTGCCCCCTAAAACAAATGAAAAACTTTAACACAATTGTAATTCCTCAATAAGCTTTAACATAACTATAATTCCTCAATGAACTTTAACACAATTGTAACTCTTCAATAAGAGGCTCCAAATAGACATCCATGTTTGCAACTATTATTGATTCACTACCAACAATTATTAAAGAAAACATCAAAAAGTAATGTTTTATTACCAACCAAGGGGGCAAATTGTAATTCAATAAAATTATTGGCCATGTAGAATGACAAGAATTCAAGTCTCCAAATGGGTTCACCCCATCTAATGCCAACCCTAATCTAATGTTTTATGCTTTAGCTACAAATTTGGGCCACTTTTCAAAAATGTGTTTCCAATTCCTAGAATCCGGCATACTCTAAATTAAACCATTTGTGCTAGATCAACAACTCTGCTAAGGTTTTGCACCTGTACATCCATAATAGCCTTGGAATCAAAAGGAAATGTCGTAACATTTTCTATGGAACACATTGTGATTCTTCCACATACTTGTTAATATTGCACTTGGGACACACTTTGCAATCTTTCAAGGTGCCCTTAAAAAGCACACAACCATTAGTGTTGTTGTGAATGTAATCATAATTTAAACCCAATTCCTTAATTAATTTAAGGCCTCATAAGTTGTAGTTGGCATCTTGTTCCCTTTTGGTAGTAACTCCATCCTCAACAATGAGAATAACTCATCCATGAAAACATTGTAAACCCCATGGACTATTTTCAAATTCAACAACAACAACGTGGCTGACAACATCATTAAAAGAAAAAGGCCATATGTACCAACACATTTACAATACTTGCAATTTTTTGGTTTTTGAAATAAAATTTTTGCCCTCTTCAATTAGTGTGACATTGTGCTGACATCAACTAAATCATCTACAAGCAACTAGTTTGCGATTAGATTAATTTTACATCTATATATGGTTTGGATTTATCATCCAAGAATAACCATTTAAAGTCCCATTAGTCACAAGTGAAGTGGTGGTTAATTGCAATCGACATATTTTTATATACATCAATTATAATAATAATTTGATTTATGATTAAACTTAATATTCATGACTTTTAATTTATATTTCAAATTAGTATACTAAAATATTCATAATATTTTTATTGTAATTAAAGTCATCAATATGATTATTGTAATTATACTAATTTCATTACATTAAATTACTTATAATTTAAAATAAATTAAGTATATTCCAACATAGACTATTATATTAATTATTTTTATTTTTTAAATAATAATAAAATTACTGCAATTAATGTATAATTATTATGAAAGCATAATAATTATTGTACTTATACATTGATTGTAATGGACGCATAATTTATAATGTTTAATTATTCATATTTTAAACTTTTTAAAACTCAAAATATTTCAATTATAATTACATGAATTAATTTGATTTTTATAATCGTAAGAATTACATTTCAATATACTATAATATTTAAATATGTACTTACAATATATAATTGTTACTATGTCATAAACTTTTAGAATATTTTACTGAAATTTTAAAATAATTTTAATAAATAATTTGACTTATCTTTTTATTACTTCTTATTTAAAATGAGTAAATAATATTACAACATAAATTTACACATTAATTAAAATGATGGTTCCCAATCATCAAAAAATAACTATTGTATTTACAACACTTATGTTTTAATAAAAATAATTAAATTTCGTATCCTAATTGAAAAGTTATCTCTTATAATTAAGATTTTTATTTCAAAATTTTATAATAATCTTAATTAATGAGCAAAGCTAATGTAATTACTATATTAGAAACAAATATACACTAAATAATTGTATGTATTACTCATTATTTACTTATTTACAGTAAATTATTAATATAAAAAATAAAATTATACTTTAATATTTATTATTTTATAATTACATAAAATTATTATAAAATTATTGTAATTCCTTAATTTATTTGTAAGTTACAATTACAATATTTGCATAATTAATTTGTAATAAAATTTTATTATTATAATCTATAATTTATAAACTTAGTTCTTATTTAAGTTTTTAGAATAATCAAATTTTAATATAATTAATGTTCTAACCATAACTACATGGATTCTAATATAATAAATTAAAATATTTATTTTTGTGACTACTTTTCCATACTATATCATTTTTATAAATAATTATAAATGATTATATTTATTAATTATAAGTTACATTCAATAGTCATTATTACAACATAGACTTTTATATTATATAATTTATATTCTTGTAGTAAAATAAATCAATTAATGTAATTAATGTTGCATTACTTTAAAATCATTGTAAGTATTTCAGAAAAGAATTAATTATAGTAATTTCATAATTATTTTAAACTGAACATAATTATTCTCAATCTATAATATATAACTTTAAATCTGAATTAAAATTTTGGAAAAATTATAATGTAGTTAAAATAATTATTGTAATGATTATAATTGCAAGAATTATTATACAGTAAATTCTGTATTTCAATCCACAAACATCAAATATTACTTTTTTCATTGTTCTAGAAAAATATTCAAACATAAATATATATCACGCATGAAATGGAAAAATGATAATAGATGACAAGTTCGTAACATTATCATCACATTGAAGCATATTGGACTAATCACAAATCAATATTATTTGCATTCAAATTGTCAACTTATGTTTCACAATATCATCACATAAGTTGAATATCATAGTACCTAAACATATTTGGCATAAATCAAATTGTCTTTCATTTTGTTGAATTTCTGAAAAATTATTTAATATTGTTTATGCTGAAATTTTAAGAAAATCAAAAGTTCAACTATCAAGCTTGAATTACAAACCTTCAAGTAGTAAGTCTTAAGACTAAGACTATTTGGACGCACTAGATTGTTCTACAACCTTGAAAAAGGATTGTTTATTATTTTAAAATACCCATTAACTGCTGAAAATTTTAGAATCAAAAAATCAAGTGCCAAAATTAAGATTTAAAATTTAATTAATTATTCGACAGTTTGTTGCCAAAATCATTTAGGTACTTCAGTAATATCCATACATTCTAAGCAGAGACATTCCGCGATTAGCCAGGGTTTTGTGCTCCATCTATGATTTATAGCTGGATTCATCTAAATCTTCCTATGGTTGATCATCACTTTTAAAAATCTTCCTTCGGATGATCATCGTCACTTTGGCCAAAAACAAATTTCCTAAGAAAAACGCTGTCCTTGGAGCTTTACCCTAAACAAAATTGGTATTTGCGTCTTATTCATACACTTTTATAGGCGTTTTCTTGAGCACATAGGTAGCCATTTACGGTTGGCTCTATTTTTGTTGGTGTCGGTTTTTCAAGTGTGAATGGACGATAAAAAAACGGCCACGCTTTCTGGAAGAGCCCATTTTGTTAGGGTTAGGGTTTGTGAGAGTGTATTCAGTCACACGACCTAAGGGACAAGACGGCTAGCAACTCAAGGCGGCGACTTCGGACGGCTGAATTGCACATAAAATGCGAGAGATAGCGTCGCTTGGTATATGTGTTACCACGACGAGCAACTGGGTCTTGGGCTTCGTTCATATGGGGTTATAGCGTTCAAGTGTGCGTTCCTTGGATTGAAGGCGGCTGCCAAGATTTTGAGAGTCATTCGTTAGGATTCTAAAGGCGGCGCCGGGTTTAATGCAGTGGAGAAGGAGGCGAATCTTCCGACACGCTTCCGACATCCATTAACATCTCATTGATTCGGGGCTCACGAGCAAGGGCCTCCCGTGTTACTTAGATGAGAAGTTGAAGAAGGTGGAGGGGAAAGGGGGGATCGTCCCTCCTCTTTCGATACTCGAATGACGTGCTTCTATCAGAGTAGAGGGGAGCATCGTGATGTCAACGCGAAGAACGTTGTTATAAGCGGGGTGGAGAGCAAGGACCTTGGCCTTCCTTCGTCTGTGCAAGCAAATGATACCGATTCTGGAATTTCCCAGCTGGAGTACGGCTCCCAGGTATTCGACACGAAAAGTGGGTTCTCCTCATCTTCAAATACCTCAGGAGCCCTCCCTGCAGTACTTGCACGGAGGGCTCCTGAGGTATATGAAGATGAGGAGAGAACAAATAGAGATGCACTTGAATATCTACAGTTATGCAATGCTTTCCTCTGTGGTTTTCACTGTGCAGGCACCATTTGCCAACAGAGCAGAATCCAAGGGGACATTTTCCACAGTGGACACCTCCTTTGTATGACTGTACTATGTGCTTAATCTGGTATCATAAAAGAGATGCTGGGCTCCAAGCAGAAAACCGTCCTGGGTTTATTGAAATCTGTGAAATGCTGGTAGGTATCAAAGGTGAGATTTCTTAGGCATAATCTTCATCTTTTCCCTGCGTTATCGTTCAGCACAGATAGGTTTTTGAGCCTTCTTCTCCTTCTCGAATATAGCTGCATCTATCGCATTGCTTCTTCTGTCAGGTGTGAGGAATCTTTTGGATCGGGCGCGTATGGGGTGTTCACCATATCAGAGGACCAAGCTGTTCTTCCAAGGGCCCGTAGCTCAGCACACTAATGTACTGTCAACATCTCGTACATTGTCTGACATCTGTGGTGTAGAAGCTGTATCCTCTGTGAGTGGTTGTGTGGGCTCATCTCATTGGAGCTGAGTCAAGTCGGGAGGAGATTCTCCAGTTCGAGGCATTGATGGGCCAATGGTGCGTGGTGTCAAACCAAGGTGTGGTTTCCATTGCCATTATAAGGTCCACTCCTTTAGGTTAATCTTTTAGCTAGCTCGAGAAGCTACCTAAAAGGTTAACTGAGGAAGGTACCCAACATATTCACTGAAGAAAATGCCTATGAAATTGCTTTGGAGTCTGTCAACATCATTTTATGATTGTGTTCAACATTGGGCAATCTCGTTTTCTCATTCCTTCTTGCTGCCCTTAGGGTTTTATTAATGTTCATACAGTGAGGGGAGTTATAGTGGCTTGTCGCTGCTATTCAAAGTGTAATCGTTGGTCTGGTCCTAAGTAAGTGATACCCATGGCACTATGAGGAAACTTGTTCTCGTAAGTTCGTGTGCAACGTGTAGAAAACTCATCCAAACTACATTTGCAAGATGCTGTTCAATTTAACCTATTTTCGACAAGAAATAGGGAGTGCCGTTGTTGAGCTGAAGTGAACATGTAAAACACTCTTGTCATGCCCCAAACTACTTTTCTGGTAATTCAAAACGACTGTTCATGAAGTCTTCTAAGCGATGCTTGCAACAACTGGGTTTAAACATGAATCAAACCTATATTCAGTAACTTGAAACTTTCAAAATTTTTTTCCGGCAAAATTGTTCAAATTTTTTTCAAGAATCTTGGCTTTACCTACCAACCCCTTACCTATTTACCTTCTATTTTTTCATGTCTAAATATATATTTTTTGGTTTAGGGTTTAACCCTAAACTCTTGCCTTTTGGCATAACTTCTAACTTTTCTTAGTTAAATTCATATTTCTTAGTAAAACCTTTTCCTTTTGGCACAATTTAAACTCTCCTTGCTTAAAACTGACATATCTTGGTTAAGCCTTTCTTTTTTGGTACAATTTTTTAATTTTTTGGGTTAAACCTCCATATTTTCATAGCTAAACATTTACATGTTAACAAAATCTATCAAGTTTTTAGTTAAATGTTTATCTCTCGGCGAAACACTTAATTTTCAACTAACTCTATATATAAAGAAAATTTACCTTTTATAAAATTTTTCTTATCAAAGCTTTAATTTCTTCATTGCAAAGTCATAATATTTTGGCAAAAGTTTTATTTATTTTTGTTTCAATTTTTATCTCTTAGCAATACCTTAATCTTTTTTTAATTAAAGTTAAACCATTCGACAAAACATTTTCTTGTCCTAACTTCTATCACTTGAAAAAATTTGCAACTTAACTTAGTTAAACGTTTACCTCTGTGCAAAAACTTTATGTTTTTTGGGCTAAACTTTTATTTTTTAGTAAAACCTCTATTTTCCTGGTTAAATTTTTATATAATTAAAAAACTTTTAAATATTCTTGGTTAAACGTATACCTTTTGACAAAACTTCCATATTTTCATGGCTACACCTTTATTTGTTCCCAAATTTTTTATATCTTATTGGTAAAATTTTTACAGATTGAAAAACTTTAAAATTATTCCTGGTTCAACCTATACCTTTTGGCAAAACAAGCTACAACAATGGAAACGAAGAAAGAGGAGAAGAAGAAAAAAGAATAAAAAGGAAAAGAAGAAAGAAGAAGAGTGAGAAGAAGGGGGGATATTTTTGTGAATTTCCAGGGAAAGGTGGGCCAGTGAAAAGAAAAAAAATAACCCACCTCAATGTTTAGTATGGTTTAGGTTAAATGGATTGGGTTCATCCCAAAATGACCAAAACAGTCTCGTCCACAACTGGTGCATCAGGCCCTACTCTCGGGAAATTGACGTGGTAATTCATACCCTGCGCCACGGACAGGCTATTGACAAGCAAAGGAAGATCAGGCGCATCTGCTCTCGACTCTGGAGTCTGCACCACGATATGACAAGGCCACACCAGCGACAGCTAAAAAGGAAATGTTCTGTGACCATTCCTCAAAATATGGGGCCAAATGAACTCTGGCCATCTTTCCGTGTTCTCGCTCTGGCTCTCCAACAAATCCGCAAGAAAGTGGAGGATTCCGAACGAAGATATTTTCGAGCACAGAAACCCGGACGTCCCGCGGAGGTCATTTGTACTCAAGGCTCCATATCTAAATAGTATATGAGAGTGTGCATCAGAAAAGGAACTTACAAAGCGTTTCCAAACTCAAATTCCATTTGAAGCGATCAAAGCTCCCAATACCTTTGCAACCGGCCCATATCTTTAAACTCTTTCTGTTATGATCCACATGTGTTCGTAGGCTTGAGAGGAGGGGGACTTCAAGATATGGTAATTCTTCCCATATAGTATCTGTAGCAAGTCTTGTTGTATTTAGTCGTGCTAGATTCTCGGTCTAGAGTCGTGATCTCAGGACGCTGGCACGGGGCACGACGGATAGAACGTTTCGGGCTTGAAGTGGCTGAGTATCAGAAAGTAGAACTGTGTTGTGTTTGAACGGGGTAGATATTGAATTTCTCTGCTTTTCGTTTTTGTCTCAATCCTGTTGAATTCGTCGTTCTCAGTTGCTTAGCACGGTTCAACATTTTCCCAATTCGATCCAACATGAGAACTCCAAGTGATCTATACAAGGAATGTCGGGATGTGGCGAAGGCTCTAAGTTTGCAAACTACAAAGGTCAAGTTCAACAAATCCTTGTGTACTCTCCTTGGAAAGATGTACATGACCTGCCTCGACGACTTGGACAGGTATGTATATAGGGAGGGCGTTCTTCTTATAGATCCTCTGTACAAAACAGCAGTGGAAGAATTGAGACGCATAATGTTCTGTGGCGAGATGCTGGTGACACACTGGACCAGCAAGGATTGGTGGAAATCAGTGATCACCTCGTCTGATTCCGCATCACTTCAAGAAAAGGTCGTCCTCCACCTGAGAGAGCTTCTCGCATGTGTCAACACGTTGAAGGCGATTGCAAATCCAACGGTCAAGCTGCCATTTGGTCATCACAGGCGTGCAGATCTACTTTCACTCGAGGATTGCGGATTGCGGATGTCAGATGTCGAGGAAGCCTCTAAGAGAGACGTTGATAACTTGATGCATAGTACAAAAGGATTCTTACACGGTCATTTTCACCATACAAGTAACGTGAAACTTGCAAGACACCTCCTTGCAGGATTCGATGCAGAGTTTTCCAATGATGGACAACATCCACACTTCATTGAATATGCTGATGTGCATATTCATAGGGAGAAGCCTCTTGGAGAACCTGGATCAAGTGGATCGGTGTACAAGTGCGAATTCCTTGGATTGATGGCAGCTGCTAAGGTTTTCAGATCCAACACCACGAACAGGATGGCAGTGGAAAACGAAGTAAATCTGCTCTCAAGAATGCGACACCCAAATATTGTTCGGTTCATAGGGTACACCTTCGACGGAAATCGGAATGTCATTGTCACGGAGCTCATGAGCAAGGACCTACGGAGCTACTTAGACGAGAAGAAGAGTGCGAGTGATAGTGGATCTCCTGATCTTTCACTGCTTGTGGTTATCGACATAATGCTACAAATAGCACAGGCCGTGAATTTCCTGCATGAGAATGGGGTGATGCACCGTGATTTGAAGGCGAACAATGCTCTTGTAAATGTTGTGGAGGGTGGTGGTCAAGATGAACAACACCGCGTTTCCTCGTCGTCAGTGCAAGTCAAACTCACAGACTTTGGCCTGTCAAAGTTGAAGCTGCATGATTCCAAGTACACCACAAGGATGGTGGGTACAACTCCGTGGATGGCACCTGAGGTGTTTGGAGATGAGACCAACGCGGAGAAATACACAAAATCAGCAGATATCTATAGCTTTGGGATGATGTTCTTTGAGGTCCTGACTGGGGAGATACCATATTCCGGCATACTACGATCCAAGCTTCTTCGGAGCGTTCGCGAGGGGAGGAGGCCTTGTTTACCACCCTCATGTCCTGTGCACCTATGTGAATTCATAAAAAGGTGCTGGGCCACAAGGGCTACAGACCGACCTCACTTCTCTGAAATTTGCAGAGTGCTGGTGAATTTCAAGGGTGAAATTTTGGGGGCTTTGTATCCCTCCCCTCAAAAGTTCACCATGGAAGATGAGACTGGAACATATTTGAGTGAAAATCTCAAGTTCAGCTTTGGGTTTTCGAGATTGCATGGGAAGATGGGTTCTATTGAGGATTTTCTTGAAACCAAGATCTCAAACGTTGATGGTCAGGTGATTGCATTCTTTGGAGTGTTTGATGGACATAATGGTTCAGGAGCAGCAAAATATTTGAAGATGAACCTCTTTGATAACTTTGTGAAGCAACTTGAATCTGTTGCAGACACTAAGCTAGCCATAGCTGAGGCCTACAAGCAAACTGACCAAAATTGGACAGAACACAATCAGTCCCGGGTTGTCAAATCTGGATCTGGCTCAACAGCTTGTACAGTCATCTTGGTGGCAGACCATTTGCTGGTTGCCAATGTTGGTGATTCTAGGGCTATGATTTGCAGAGGTGGCAACGCTGTGGCTCTGTCAATTGATCACAAACCAAACCGAGCTGATGAACGACAACGGATTGAGGATACAGGAGGTGTTCTCATGTGTGACCACACATGGATAGTAGGAGATCTTGTCAGCTCAAGTGCAAACAAGTGGGTAGCAGGTGCAGGTCGACTATCACGTGCATTTGGTGACGCAGTGCTAAAGCCATATGTTGTGGCTGATCCTGAGATTCAGAAGGAGACAATCAAGGAGGGAGATGACTTTCTAATTGTGGCTTCTGCTGGACTATGGAATGTGATGTCAATGAAGACTGCAGTGTCAATGGTAAAGTCCATTCCAGATGCTACAGCAGCTGCCTGCAAGCTTACAAAGGAAGCCCATGACAGAGGAAGTGCTGACAAGATCACCTGTGTGGTTGTCCGTTTTAATCACTACCTTTGAATGTTGATCCATCGCTCTGTTTGTGAGAGCAATAGAAATGTGGCATTGTTAGCGATGGGGAGTTCAATATTGGTGTAAGAGGCAAAGCTACACCTGCATCAGTATAATGGCTTGTAAACTATAATTTGGATAAAGTTCAGGATTCAAATAGTGTTTAACTGAAATGGGGCCTCTAAATACGTAGGGGGTACATGCTCTTCAAAGGGACCAGTAAAGAAGTATGCTCAACTTTGATGGGCCCGTCACAATGATTGACCCATGTGGTAGTATTTAACTGATCCTCACTGTACATTGTCCAATATTTCATGGATGGGGAAATAACATATACACTATTTTGGATCTGGTAGATGCTGGTAAAGGCCCACATATCAGGTGTCGTTGGATTTGTTCTAACAAAACAAGGAAGATTAGTAAATGTTTCCTCTCAGCTCCTGTACCAAGAGCTCAATGATACCCATGCATGCCACTCATATTACAAGACATGGTTAAAACACACCTAGAGTACACAGTGTGTCACTCAGATTCAATAGTACATCTCTGCCATTCACATTACAAAACATGGTTGAGTTACACTAAGAATACCCAGTGAATCCCTCAGTTTCACTTCATAGGACCTTGTGAACTTGGATCCTGTGCAGAAAATCCCATCTACACCATCCATTGCACTTGAATCAATACCTTGGTTAAGCTACCATTTGGAGCAGGAGCAAAACTCATATATCAGACATTCAGAGACTATGACCAACATATTGAGGTCTGTGTAGCTCCACTTATCAAACCCCTGACATTTGGAACTCCCTATGTTGTCTGCTGGATTCACACACAGGACCCTTCAAGACTAAGAAAAGATTTGCCCAATAGTCTCAAATTCACAACCCAAATCCAGAATCACCCCAAGATTTTGTATACACTTGTTTAGTCTTCATAACCAAACCCAAATGTAAACTGCAAGCTTCAATACCATAACAAGCACATACTGTCATAACTGACATAACGTTTCCTCATAGCATCAAGCAGAACCTCTTCATAAAGGGGTAAGCAATGGAACAAGATGCAGTCTAGACCAGAGCTGAGAAATGGAAGAAAAAGACTTAGACTATCAGAATTACACCATATCTTCAGCAGCCAGAAACCAAAAGCTCACATGACAGAATACTGTGATCAGACTCTGCAGCAATATACTCTAGTCTCCTCCCCACCAACATCCACCCCCTGGCTCATACCTATTTCAAAATGTTCATTGCAAAGATCAAAAATTGAATAGAAACTACTGAAGAACATGAAATGATGTCCTTTTCAATTTCTAAAATCTCTCCACTTTTCAATATAACCTATAACATGTGTCTCATTTTACAAGGTTTTAGCCTTTTCTCTCTTCTGTGGACATGAAAGGTTTTCATTGTTGGAAATGGTGACACGTGGTGCTATGTAGTATGCGGAATATTGAATTCTGTTATTTGATAGAAATTATAGAGAGTAGCATTGAACTTTGTTTTGCAAACTTGTATGTAGACTCAATAGGCCATTGTTGCAAGCTACGGAGTCAAGAATTAGTCAGCAACTTCATCACCACCAGAGAGGACAACCCAAAAACACATGCACCCACAAATGCACGAATGGACAGTGTTCCAGGTACTTCAAAATATGTGTCTTTCAGGCCTAGAATCCTCTACTTCTGACTTTCAATGTCTAAATATGAAGCCACCATATAAAAAGATACCATGTGCAAGGTCAACTGGTCAAAATACCATTTACCCCACCATCCACACCCACACTTGCAGGCATGTGTTGGATATGATTTGTAGCATTGGAGCTGATCTGCAGCAGAAACAGCCTATTTTGAACATGTAATCAAGGACATCTGGAACTATATTCCAAAAAATGTCAATGGATAGTTGATGTTTGAAACAAGTAATCTTTGTACGACCCCACTTTTTTGAATCTGAGATCAAGTTGCCTGCCATTCCATGACCCTGAACCATGTATCACACAAGCTTTGGAGCATTGAGCATCAATGTGAACCAATTGTTATCTCTCCCCCTCACCTTCAACTGTGATCAATATCACCATAACCATATTGCTCACACCTAACAAAGTTTTTAGTTCATGAACTTCAGGTGGATTTGACAACTTTGGGAGTAAATGACTTGATTTGATTGCTTATCTTTGTCCATTGTGGCTTGAGGTTCCAGGGGCAGATCAAAAATGGAAATTTAAATTGAGAGCTTTGGCAAAGACTTTAATGTTTCTTCCTAAGCATTGTCTACAATTGAACCCCCAGAATGAAGCAACAGCAGCAGCTAGCTTGTCCATGGAAGTAGAGCATTCTCGATTTTTGCACCCATTTGAATTTAGTCTATCTCATCTACTTACTTCCAAGGCATAAGATGCAGGAAAATCTTCCCACTCACCTGGTGGTAATGATGAAGCTCTGATTTCCTGTTCAAGCATCCAGCTCAAACTGAATCATAATAGTGTACCAATTGCACAATGGGGAGAGACAATTTCTGCATCCCATTTTTCCTTAGAATTGTAATCACCTTCAGGTTGCTGCAGGTTTTTGAGTTGACAGAGAAAAGTAAACCATTGAGTCTTGCCTCTAGTTTCCTAAATGATGCTCATCTCCACTACAGAGAGATACAATGTTTCTTCAGTAATATTGTGTTTATTTTGTGAAAGAGTTAAAGTTACAATGTAGACTGCCATCCAAAACACTCCTGCAGTACTGGCTTTCTTTGTAATGTCTTCATTCTGGGATGTGTCATGTTATAAGTGAATTTTCCAATTAGTTGAACTACTTGCTCATGCTTGAGGAACATGAAGATGACCCTCCCCTAGGATTTCCCTCATATTGGATGACCCAAGCAAGGAAAGGAAAACAGAGCCAAAGAAAAGCCACTGATCTGCAGTAAGTGAAGAGCCTAGTTGTTGTGTTATCACAGCCCATGAGTAGGTGCTTGACTTTTGCAGGCTATTTGGTGGGCAGATTTGCAGCTGGGTGTGTTCAAACTGTTTGATGGGCATGTGAATTTCAAGGTGTTGAAAAGTTTCCATTGTATGGTTTAATGTGATTACGTGCTAAAGGTTAAAGGATGATGATGTCCTAATCTGGTCCTATTGTGCTCCAAATAAAGCTATATCCAGCAGTTGGTTCTAGACTTGGAGTTGCAGGAAAACAGAAGATTTTGATGCCAAACTCACAGGTGCAATGGAGGAGCAGGAATTTGAGACACTACAGTAAGCATATTGCCCTTGATATGGATGTCAGGAACATGTCCACCTTTGAATTGAGGCACTAGCCTTAAAAATGGCAAAGATACACTAAAACAAAAAAGGAGGCTACATGTACCTCTTTAAAACTCATTGTAAACTGGATACAACGTTGGTGATGTTGCAGGTGACTATCAATAAACCTCTTGACTTAATCTTTGGTCAGTCAGTAATTTTGATAATACAAACATTGCTTGCTCTCTTACAGCATTCACAACTTAAAACTAACTGATGATTCTAATCAAATGATCTAAACCGGTCTCACATACATGAGAAGAATTATAGATGTGGTGGATCAGATCTCTCAAGACTCCTTTCTGTAGGCTATCATGGTCTCACTTAACATTAGTTTCACATATTGTTCCCTCAAAAACTTCTCCCACAGATACACTCAGGCATTTTGATAGCAATAAACTAGATGTAAGCACCCCATACAGATTGCTCCCCTTTTCAAGCCCTTAGAATGGTGCACACTGTATTCCTAGAGTTCCCAAAAGATTGAGTCTCATTTCCTGAATGCAATTCCCCAAGTTTTCACCTCACACTCTCCACACCCCACAATTCTGAAATTGATGCTTTTTTCAGAACAGCCAATTGTCCCCTGTTAATCTTCTTCATCTCAACCAGATCTATATGCTTTTATTCATGATTCTGGATCTATGCATATCTAGTCTCTAAACTCCACTATGCAACAGAAGGAAGATTGGAGTTAGAGAACACAAAACAGGTGACTATGGGCATGCCTCCCAAACAGCCACAAAACCTCAAAGAAAAATATTACAAACAACCTCTAGCCAAATTCAGCTCCAAAGAAGAAAAGGTACTTAGCTTGTCCAAGATACACCCTCTTATATTCTCCGTTGGCATCCTCTCCTCAGAATCAGCCATCAAAGCATCTCCACCAAGGTCACCATCGCCAAAAGTCATCAAGAACTCAAAACAAACACCAGCCCCTCTGCTGCCTTGACATCAATTACACAAATGCAACACCACAGGTTTTTCTGATGCTATTAACCTGCAACAGACAATCCAACACACTCATATCCACACGAAAAGCAAAAGACCCATCAACTAACCATTCCCTTGCTGTCTTCTGATTTTGGTGGTTTGATCCACTTTTCATCAGGTCTTCATAACAAGAATTTTCATTGTGCTCCCTTTTATCCCATAACACTTCTTCACACTTATCAGCAAAAAGGTATCATCAATCTGGAGAACTAATTAAAAATGACAGGAAGATGGGAATCTACTGAGGTTACCATGCTTGCTTTGAAACACAAATTTTGTCATTTGCTGTGATTTTTCGCAATTCATTTAAAGGAGTTTCTGACTCTGAACTCCATCCCCTTTTTTTACTTTCTGTGATTCTTTGTGATTTTTGTAAGCGTTTGTGCATGCACAAACAATTCCCCCCTCTCTTTGCTTCCAACAATCCTTCTCCATTTTCTCTGGAGTCTACACAGTCACTAGTGTGCAGATTACACTACGTACATTCAACATTAATGTTAGGGTAAGCTGCTAAGGAGGCAGTTAATAAATTGTGTGAATAAGCTTCAGGAGTTGGAAGTGGAGTGAATCATGTAGACTATTTCTGACATCAAATCTTTCTACAACTCATTTGCCCACTTTCTTTTACCCTGAGGTCCAACTAACAGGGTATATGAAATCACGACCAAGACCCATTCCATGTTGAACCTGGACAATAAGGAGAATCTAGTTATACTCTGTACCTGAGGTTGCTTAAAAACTACACATATCTAGACAAATTGGAACTGGTGGGAGGGAGTCCATATTGTAGAGTAGAGATGCTATAAAACAAAGTTTGTTAACACCTAAAAGCCCGAAGATGCCATATTTCACGAAGAATTTAGTTTGTATCAAAGGGACGTGGGTTTCAGATCCTTTTTAAATGGCTGGCAGCCATGTCATCTATCTAAGATTGGTGTTTTGGCTACTTGCCTCTCAACTTATGGCTTGTTTTTCCTGTCCTTGCAATGAAGTGTGTCTTCATTTGTGGCCCCAAAAAACAAACAAACAAAATCACCCAAATTTTGCATGAGAGTATGTTCCTATTACAGCGTGCATGGGCTTGCATTAAGTCAAGACAACAAATGGTAGAAGCCTTGGGCCTTTACAAGAGCATCTCCAGTGGTGCTCAGTATGTGACCCTGCCCAAATATTTTTCACATCCAAGTTTAGTTATGTACTCTTTTGCAACCCCACCCATAAAACTGAAACTGGGACAACAAATAGGTGGGGGACTACTAATAGTGAACCGCCTGGACCATTTTCCTGCGCCAAACTGGCATGTGTTGTCTGTTCTTCATCCAATTTTACCGTGCAGGATCACATACCAAGCACCTTTGGAGATGCTCTAAGGGGTTATGTTAGATGAAGAACAATCCATTTTTAAAGTTTACTCAAATCTAATCCATTAGGACCTCTCAAAGGTTCCAACCAAGGAGCATGAAGATCCCAAAAGTGCATGGTTTCCCCTCCCACTATGATGGACTGATAGAGGTTTCATTTGCTGGTTGAGTGGTTGAGTGTTATTTGTGCTCCCTTTGTGGGTTGTTTTTTTCCCTCTTCACAAATGAATTAGTTCATTTGTGCCATTCAATTAAAAAAAACCTCCATTGTATAGAAAGTGTTAGTTGAGACTTGAGATGTGTGATACTAGCCCCCCAAGAGAAACAAAAAGGCATATTAGCTCTTTTGTTTCTCTAGAGAATTTTCTAATTTTGGTGACAAAGAAAAGGGCCAGTGCAATTCATGCAAAGATTATTATTTTGGTGAAAAAATGGCCCAAAGTCTCCACATTATGAGATTAAATTTGTTTTTTGGCCATTCATAGACAATAGGTTCTAGAAAGTTGCAAAAAATACCATAATTCCTAAACATTTTTATTTTCCTCTCTGACCTATAGCCAAATTTTGGTACGTCCTCTTATGAATGATAACCACCTACCTCACAAAATTGAAAAAAAAAAAAAACACTGACGCTTATGTGCATGTGTGTCCCATGGGATTTACTTGTAGAGAGCTCTGTGGGGATTCAAATCATCGAAGGGTGCCATTAGGCCCTAATCTAGGCCCTAATCAACTCAAGCAAGTGTGCGCCATAGCACCTAGACTGGTACATTATTCACTTTCAGTGGGCCTTTGGTGAATCAGCACCTACACTGGGACCATTGTAAAAACCCGAAAGTGTTTGGGGTTGTCTCTAAACGCAGTAAATATACCATCCCTAGTTCAAATTTAACATTTCCTGGGTTAAATATACCTAATCTCAATACATAGACTGGTGATTTCACCTTCTTGAGTGAGGCTTTGTACAGGCAACATTTAACCTGGGACATGTATAGACCTATAGACTATAAAACCCGATTTTGTTGATAAGATGATATAGTTATAATGTTTAGAACCCATCAAAACACAAGCACTTTGGCCTATGAGTGTTGGGAAGTTCTCACTTTTGGGAACTTGGAACTGATAAGTAAGGGTAAGGTTTATGTATTCCCTCGATTGATGATTCTCAAAATGAAAGAACCAGCTCTTGACCCTTAACCAACATTTTAGAAAAGTCAAATAAACCAGGTAAAAGAACCTACCCTAACTTGTTAGTTCTTTGTCAATTTTTTCATGACAACTGCCAGTCATTTGAAAAATTTCAAAAACTCCTAATCAGAAGTTCTTTTGCTTCTGAAAACTTTCAAAAAACCAGAACCAGAGTTTCTTGGAGGTTCTTTGAATTTTTTAAAATTATAAAAACCTGAAACTGAAGGTTATTAACAAAATCAAAGAATCAAAGGACTGGTTTTTAGTTTCTAGTTTCTATCATGGTGCTAGTGTAGATGCTGGCTCACCCAAGACATTCAACTCATACTGGTTCACCTCATTGGATGCCTAGAAAACCTAACTGCATTATTGGTATTTTAAGTGTCAAAAAGCATGTAATATAATAGGCTTGTTGATTGAGATAGCATTTATTTATCATCTATGCACTATTAATATAAGATTATAAAATTTTTTACTTAGGATTTGAAATAATATCTTATGTCTACAAACAATTATGTAATTTTTTAGTATATCTAATCATTGATTTCTTATTGTAAAGGACATAATTCTTTTAACGAATGTGTCTTGCATATTTTTTGACCTCTACCTTAAAATAATAATAATATGTAATCCCCAAACTGCTCATTAGTTCATGTTCTAAAAAAGTTTTATTGGAGCTTATTTGATTATGCTCTTGACAACCTCCTGATAATGGAGCTTCATTCAAATCATCACCTTAAGAAAGTCCATTTTGAACAAAAGGTTTTGGAAGCCATCCTCCAATCTCTAGGGAAATATATTGTAGGTGTTATCACCAAACTCAAAAAACAAAACGCTTGATTCCTCATTTTGATTTTGATTTGTGCACTAGATCATTGGCAAGTCATACTCATTACTAAATGAATGAATGAATAAATGGAATTGAACTTTGTAAAATGCAAGATACCATCAAACTTAAATGTCATGAAAATTACAGTTTAAAGACATTATTTCATTACTCACAAAAATTTAAGCATTAACAACTCTAGACCTATGAAAAGACCAATGTGCAAATAACAAATAAAATTGATGCAAATTGAAGACAATGACAACAATTTCAATCCTCTGCTTAATTTCATGTGATCAATAAGACAAAACAATTTGCTTCACTATTGTGAACACAATTTCAAAAACTAAGATCTAATATTTCAAAACGTTATATGTATTTTTTTCATCCAATGGTTTTGGATGAAAATTAATAACAATTATGCTTATTTGGGGCAGTAAAATCACCGATTTGGGCTAGCATTATTTGTGTACATGATGTGGAGGGTGGCAAAAGGGTAGCAAAAGGCATTGCACAATTTAACACCTATTTTTAATTAGTCTAATTTATTGGTCTTTGTGGTTTGCTATTAAATAATAGTTGTCTTTCATGTCTGTGGCTGGGTCATGGAAAACACTAAACTAGTCATCTTGGATGTGAGATTTATTGTTGAAGACCCAAATACCAACAGGTATGGGTCTGGTGGCTCTTAGTACATTTTCACTACAAACTTCTAAACTTACATAACAAAACAAAGTTGTTAAGGACTTTCCATGTCGCAATCAGGCCTTAAGCCGTTGCAAGAACATTGTGCATCGGCATAATCATGTGATAAAACCCATTAAATTAACATGTGTGCGCGCATTGTAAAGATTGCTTGAGAACTACTATTGGCAAAAAACTATCAAGGTTAGTGAAAAGTTTCAAAATCACAAATTTGAAAAGAACTTTAGGCAAAGTTTGCAATTTGCAAAAAATAGTTTCAAAGACTTAAGATGGTATTGTTGTTGGTTTGAAGCTCAATGTATTCTTGTAATTGCACAATCTGAAAACTTCAATTTTTATTGTTTTTCCTATTTTTTATTCACTGTTCTGAACAAGAATTGATGGAGGATGGAAAAGCCTTTTGTAGATTCATCACAAAAGTTTGCTTAATTCAATGATATTTTAGCTTTGCAAGCAATGGGCATGGAAAGTTGGGCCAAACCTTTCTTCATTAGCTACATGAAAAATGTTGTTTATGCTTTGTTGTCATTTTGGGGTGCACATTTCAAAGACGGTTGTGTTTTCATAGGGGTGACATTAAGAAGAAGAGCAACTATGGTCCAAATGCTTTAACAAGGCACTCTTTAACTAGGTTAATCTTCAAAGAGGTATTACAATCTCCCTCATGTCATCACATTACAATGCAATCGTCATAAGTAGAGCTTAAAGTGGAGAGATGGGTCCTTCAAAAACTTTGTTTATTAGCTAGAAATTTCCATATTCAAGCATAATTTGTGGATAGAACCAAAAAAAGTCACTATTTTAATGTTGACACCCTAGATCCCCAATGTAACCCATCCCTTAGCTTTGAATAAACCATCTACTATTTAGCAGTCACCTATTTTTCTTCCTATATACCTACTTGGGCTTTGTGCTATTGTGCAATACTAGTGACGATCAACTAATGAAAAAAATGAATTAATTTTGAGAAAATCCAGTTTCATTTGAATGAAAATATTCAATGGCATTGTAGGCAACTTGAATTGAATTAAATTTCAATTGAAGAAAAATGAGATGCAAATTGTTTAAGAAAAAAACTTTGAAAAAACATAATTTATTTTAGAAAACACCTTTCCAATCCTCTTTATTTGGGAATTGGCTAAATAGATACTAGTTT
>Ga0116227_10001471_pt1 | contig 52433 bp, 37 predicted proteins | sample S1TSphgellanicum_FD_89693 | JGI IMG/M metagenome (GOLD analysis project Ga0116227, IMG submission 89693) | Host-associated microbial communities from peat moss isolated from Minnesota, USA - S1T2_Fb - Sphagnum magellanicum MG | ecosystem: Host-associated > Plants > Peat moss > Unclassified... | reverse complement strand
CATGAACTCTGGTGTTTGTTTTTCTTTCCCCAGCCTTCTAGAGATTTCTCATCCCTACTTCCGCCAGTAAGGTTCCAAAACTATGGTTTATCAACTCTTTGCTGCAGAAAAGAACTAACCCAACTAATATCGTATTTCAGACAACTAAACCCTCCCCCTCACACCTTGTGCACACTCATCAACCCCTATTCTAACACAAAGTTGTTAAACCCCCCTAATAACTTCACCACACTCACATATTCCTAACCCAATTTTTAAATATTGAGACTACTAACCATGGCCATGTCGGTAGAGCTCACAATAGGCTAAGGTAGGCCATTTATATACCTATGATAAATTACTAGTTGGTTAACTAGTTATTTACCTAAAATACACTAATGAATGTGTAATTAAGTAGTTAAATATTAATTATTACAAATACATTGTTGATAAGATATAAAGAATTAGGTCAAATTTGTAAAGATTAATTATAATTTGGTTGTAATTATTAATTATAACTAAATAACTAGACATAATTAACCATTACTCATTTTTATTTTAACTTAATTAACATACATATTTACCTACCTCTTTATTTATTTACTTAATTTATGTATCTTATGTAGTTATTTATGAATAATGTCGTGCAAACTAAAAGGTTCTAATGTGGTGTGGACACAAAAATATTTTTCCCTCCCAAAAGTTTATCCCACATTGTTCGTCATCCTTTCCAAATGATGAACAATATAAATAGATGCACCATAAACATCCAAGGCATAAGAAATACTTTAAGAAGGAAAGGCACTTGGGATGAAGGAATTGAAAAGACTCAACCTTAAAGGCCAAATTCAAAATGAAATGGGATTTTCCTACCTAGGTCATATAGGTGTAAGCTTAATATAAGTGGTGTACATTTAAGCCTAGTAAAGGTCATAACTTAAGTTGCCCTAGCCTACTTTAAGCTTCTATACCTAGTTATTAATTATAGGCTCCTAAGCCTAGGCCTAGGAGCTTAGGTTATAGGTTCCTAAACATAGATACTTTAGGAGTAGGTATTTAATTTTAGACTTAACTTAGGTTGCTTAAGTTCTATCCACGTGGCATAGCCTAGTGGCCAATCTTTAAATGCCATGTGGCATAACCTAGTGTCTAGTGTTTAAATTCCATGTGGCATAGCCTAATGGCCAATGTTCAAATGCCACATGGCATAATTTAGATGACCAATGTTTAAATGCCACATGGCATAACTTAAGTGGCCAATGTTTAAATGCCATGTGGGATAGCCTAGGTGGCTAATGTTTAAATGCCACATGGCTTAACTTGAGTGGCCATTGTTTAAATGCCACATAACATTTGCCTAGTCAAAATGGTGTTTGACAAATCAAAAAATCATTTGATTATTGTATTGACCAGTCAAAAATACTTGTCGAAATGAGTAGTCAAAAGTGCCAACCTAGGCTTGGTCAAAAAGTACACTATTCAATCACAAAGGACAAGTTTAAAACGACTTGTCCAAAATGACTAAGAGGTTTTTTTGACACCTGTCCAAAATGGGTTTTTTAAACCAAAATTTCTAGTTAAAAAAAAAAGGAATTCTAGTAGTGTGGTGTGGAGGATCAGTTACCTGATGTTGTTATTTTTTTAATAATTGTTGATTAGTATGCACCAATAATAGAATAGTTGTAGGAAGGTTATTTCAAAGATGATCTCCCTAAAGGGAGATGAAATGTCTGACCATGAAGTCAAGACCTTATCTCTTTATGGGAAAAATTATATAAATTGGGGCCAAATGGCATTTTTTGACAATGCTTTTCACTTACCAAGGCAAATGTCATTTTTACCAAACTACATGAAGCCTTGACAAGAAGACATTAAGGTATAAGGACAATTAAATTAAAAAATATTAATGGTAGGATATCGATGGCCAACCCTTTAGCAAGATGTGGTTAAATTGTGTTAGTCTTTTGATATCTATCAATGATTAGTGCCCATATATAGAAGTGGCAAGGGGCCACTACACTTAATACTTGCCTTTGAACTATTTATGAAATGGGGATAGGATTACATGGGTTTAATCAAACATGTATCTCATTATATTAGGAATCAATATATTATAGTCACCATAGATTATACAACAAATGTTAACAAATAGGAGATCTACTCAAGTGCAAACATAAATTTTTATTGAAAGAAAACAAAAACATGATGTTCACAACACAAAACATAACATCAAGAACATTTCAAGGTTTTTGTCACATGAAATACACAAATTTGTGCAATGAAGAAAAAAAAACCAAACCATCAACACCAAGGTATTTAACTAAAAGACCAAATCACAAATAACCAAACTAATATAAGTAAAGAAAGTAATTCAACCTTATGAAAGTAACCTAATTACTTTCCTACTCCAATAACTAATGAAACCTAACTAGTTGAGTTTGAATTCTCAACATTCCCCCTTAAGTTCAAATCCACTTCTAGTACACCAAACATTTTTTTAAACCTTTTTAACTTGTCTATACTTAAAGCCTTTATGAGAATGTCAACAACTTGATCTTTGGTACTGACATGAATAAGGCTAATTTCTCTTGTTAGAACTTTTTCTTTAATAAAGTGGTAGTGCACCTCAATGTGTTTTGTCTTAGCATGATAGACTGGGTTGTTAGCAAGTAGTATGTTACTGATGTTATCACAATAAATGACAATAAGAGCATCCACTGACTGTCCCAAATTTGATAGTATTTTTTATAACCAAACTATTTCACATGCAACAATTGTTGCACCTCTGTATTCTGCCTCCGTGCTTAATAGTGCCATTGTTGGTTGTTTCTTACAGCTCTAACTAATAACACCATTTCCAAAAGAAAACATGAAACCACTGGTTGATTTTCTATTTGAAACATTACCAGCCCAATTAGCATCCGTGTATCCATGTACTTATAACTAGCTTTTGGCTTCATAAAAAATTCCACATTGCAGAATATGTTTTATGTACCTCAGTATGCGCTTCACTGCATCCAAATGTGGCTTTCGTGGTGTTTGCATGAATTAACTTACCACTCCAACTACATAACTCAAATTTGGTTTTGTGATGGTCATGTAAATCAAATTCCCCACTATGTGTTTATACATAGTGGTATCCTCCATAAGGTTTCCTTCATCTGCACTTAACTTCACATTTTGCTCCAATGGAATTGAAATGGGTTTGCAACCTATCATCCCATATTCGAATAATTTGTTCAAGGCATATTGCCTTTGTAGTAACCATATCCCTTTAAGGGACCGGATTACCTCAATGCCGAGGATATAACGCAACTCCCCCAAATCCTTCATCTCAAACTTTTGCTTCAAAAGCTTTTTCAAATCAGAGATGTCTGCATCACTATCTCCTATGATGATCAAGTCATCAACATAGATGACTATGACTACAATCCCATGATCTATTTTTTTCACACATAGTCAAAAATTTGCATTGGATGTTTGAAATCCACTTGTGACAACATACTCACCTATCTTATCTGACCAAACTCTAGGTGCTTGCTTCAAACCATACAAAGCTTTCTTCAACCTACAAACCAAATTAGGATGTGTTTGGTCCACATAACCTGGTGGTTGTTCTATGTACACTTCTTCTTGTAAATCTCCATGAAGAAAAACATTCTTTACATTCATTTGATGTAAAGATTATCCTTTTGCTGCTTCCATAACAATGATTGCTCTTACAATTGTCATTTTGGCAACTGGACTATAGGTCTCCTCATAGTTTATGCCATAAGTTTGGGCATAACCTTTGGCAACTAATCTTGCTTTGTATTTGCTCACAGATCCATCTGCATTGTGTTTCAGTTTGTACACCCATTTGCACCCAATTGCTTTCTTATCCTTTCGTAAAACAATCAATTCCCAAGTAGCATTCACATCCAAAGCCGCCATCTCTTCATTCATGGCATTGTCCCACTTAAGGTTTCCAACCGCTTGTTCAAAACAAGTGAGTTCAACCTCATGTATAACTCTCACCATGTATGCGTAATGATGAGCTACAAAGCCATCATATGTGAATATTTGTAAAAGGTACTTAACTCATGTGGATCTTCGTACTCCACTGTTTGTTGTCAAATATTTTCAAAACTTTCTTGGCCATCCGAGCTCCAGGAGTAGTAACTGAAGTGATTCTTGATTCTTCACCCTCACTTTTCTCTTCATCGTTTGACTCACCATCTACATGAGAATTTCTAGATGATGTTTGAGAACTACCATGTACAATGTTTGAAGATCTTAATCTTCCTTTCCATGGAATGCTACTGGACCCACTAATTGAAGACTATTGTGGTCCACTAATTAATTGTGATTCTTGTTCCACATTTGATGAAACATCACCATTTTTAGCTTCTCTAGCTTCTGTTACCTTCAGTGGTGAGTACTAGCTAACCATCTCATCAAACACAACATCTCTACTCACTTGCAATTTCCGAGTGGAAGGATTGAAGCATCTATATCCTTTTTGTTTTAAGGAATATCCAATGAAAATACACTTATCAGCTTTTGGGTCTAGTTTTGATCCTTCTCGTTGGGAACATGCACGTATGCAATGCAACCAAACATTTTGAGGTGTGAAACATTGAGTTTCTTGCCTGTGAATTTTTCTTCAAGGGTCATGCCATGAACTGCCGCTGTGGGTGTTCGATTCATGATGTAGACTGCAGTTACTATCGCTTCAGCCCAAAAGTAATTTGGCAAATTCTTCTCATTAAACATGGCACGTGTTATTTCTGCAATGTGCCTGTTTTTCCTTTCAACAACTCCATCCTGTTGTGGGGAATAACTACATGAGTATTTCCTTTGAATCCCATGCTCCTTCAAGTACTCATTGAATTCATTTGAAAAATACTCTGCCCCTCCATCAGACTTTAGGCATTTGATGCTCACACCCTTCTCCTTCTCCACCATTGCTTTGAAATTCAAAAAATGTTGAAACATTTCACCTTTGTGTTTCATGAAGTAGACCCACACCTTCCTTGTGTGGTCATCAATGACACTCACGTTACTGCAATGGATTTTGTCTTCGTGGTCCACACATCTGAGTGGATCGTTTCCAAAGGTTTGGAACTTACATGAATTGTTTGAGTTGGGAATGGATGCTTAACTTGTTTCCCCAATTAGCATGTTTCACAAACTTTTGACATCACCTCTTCTATTCCAAATTTGGAAAGACCTCTAACAAGATTTTGTTTCTCCATGAGCTTAAGACGTTGGAGATTAACATGGCCAATTCACTTGTGCCAAATTCCAATGTCTCCAACTCCTTTTCCATGTGTGAATAACATGGAATTCACTTCAGGCATGTTCACATCCAAGGTGAACATTCGTCCATTCATTTTTCCTTTTGCAATCAATTTGCCTTGGTTCTTCATGTCTTCCAAAAAACATCCATTTGGGTTTAATGTCACCTATAAACCTTGGTCCACCATCTGTCCTACGGAAACCAAATTTTTTATTATGGTTAGAACATGAAGTTCGTCTTTCAAGTACTTTATTTGTCCATCTTGCATGGACAATGGCACCTTGCCAATCTGTGTGATGGGATGTGTAGTGTCATCACCAGTTTCCACAAACCTTAGTGTCTTCAAATCCTTTGTGTCTCTAAACCATTCTCCATGACTAGTCATGTGGTTTGAAGTTCTAGAATCCACATACTAGACATTGTTGTTTGATACACCTCCTATCATTGAATTTGCCATGTGCTACATCACAAATAGTTACTCATCACCTTAATTGCTAGTTGATGCATGATTCCCTTGTTATAGCTTTCCATTTGTGCATCATGTTCCTTTTGATAAAAGTTCTTTGCCATGTGCCCAAGTTTCCCGCAGTAATAGTAATTTGAATCGCTATTTGGTTGTTGACCTCGATGACTTCCACCACAACCTCCACGACTTCCTCGACTTCCTCTTCTTCCAAAGTTTTTTCGTCCACCTCCATGAGCTTGACCTTCATGTTGATGATGTCCACCATGCAAGCTTCCGTGTTAACCTCGAAATGAGGTTTACCACCTCTACTTCTACCTCTATTGGTATTTGAATAGAAAGCACTTTCTTGTGATCCTGCATTGGATGAAGTACCAACAATTCTCATCTCTTCACTTATAAGTAGTGTTATTAAGTCTTGGAAATCGGAAAATGTTTCTCGAACTACAATTGAAATACGAAACTGGCTATAATCTTTTCCAAGTCCATTCAAGGTGACGACCACTAGATCTTCATCATCTACAGGGGTTCCTATAGATGTAAGAGCATTTGCAAGGTTTTTCACCTTTGTAAAATAGTCATTGATGTTCATCTTGTTTTTTTATAGATTATGCAACTCTTACTTGAGCTGCATTTTGCGGGCTTGTGTATTAGTGCTATACATCCTCACTAATGTATCCTAAGCTTGCTTGGGTGATTTTGCATCTTGAATATGCACGATCATGGAATCGGACACACTCACAAAAAGCCAATACAAGACTTTCCTTGTTTTTTCATACCAAGTTTTATTGGCTTGAATTTGTTGTTGTGTGGGGTTTTCTAGGAGAAGAGGTTTTTTCTCATCACTAGTTATGAATTCCCAGTAGCCTTTCCCCATCAAGAAATTCATAATCTTAAATTTCCACACTTGGAAATTGTTTTTGTTTAGTTTCTCAATTGCAATTTGAAAAAGACCGTTCGCCATCTCTCAAGGCACCACTCAATGTCTTCTTGGGGTTTCACAATGATTTTAATTCCTTCCTTAGGTTTCTAAGATTAAGATTAGGGTTTTCCTTCCTTAGGTTTCTAGGGTTAAGGTTAGGGTTAAGGTTGAACAAGATGGACCGTGCATATGTATGTATGTCTTGAGTATTATACGAAATTCTACACTATACATAGGTTTTACGTATAGGTACGTATCTCGTATAATATTTCGTATGGTATTAAATAGATGATTACATACCACATTTTTGTACGAAGGTCTTGATAATGTATTTGCACTTCCCAATCTTCAAACTCCTTCCTTCAAGTTCTCCCAAGTTGTATTTGCTCCACTTCAAAACTTTGCTTTGAAATCTTCTCAAAACAAACTTCTGTCACAACAACTTTGAAAAGCTACTCCACACACATATGACCTTGGATCCATCTGAAATTCTGGTGAAACATGAACAACTATGTCTACTACCTTTTTTCAAAATTTCAGCTCATTTAACATCATAAAATGAGAGATCTTGCTACTTCCTTGAAGTCACCTCAAATTGGGACCTGAACACAAAATGGTTTACAACTCGTTCTGAACAACTCCAAACTCCTTGAGATTTGGAGACACATTGGATATATGTTTTTTATATCTGTTCAAAATTGTAACTCTATTGATGATGACCACAAAAAGATATCACTTTCAAAAGAAATTGATTTCAAAGCTGAGACTAAAATTTTAGATGCTTGGATCCCTCTCAATACAAATCCAAATGACATGAAATTTCTCTCACACATATATTCCTATATGATCTATAAGATCCCAAAGCTGCAGATCCAAAAAAGCTCAAACAAAGGAGATATGACCAAAAAACTAGATCTGGCACAAAGTTTTCAAAAGCTCATAATTCTCACAAAACATATATTTTTCTTTTGAAAATTTGAAAATTAGACTGTCTTATAATCTTCTATAATCCCTCCAAGTTCATTTTAAGATCTTTTCACAGTAGATCTAGATCTAGATTTAAAGATCTGACCTCCACAACTTTGATATGTTGATCTCCTCTCACCTCTTTTCTTTTCTTTCTCTTCACATTCTTTCCTTTCCTCGTTTCTCTTTTGCACTTGATAAATTCGTATGATATTACTAGAGACTCTCAAGCTCTAGTTTTAAAGACTTTCTAGCTCTAGATCTCTTTCTGCTTTTTCATTCAACAACTTAAGCTCTAATACCATGTTAACAAATAGGAGATCTACTCAAGTGCAAACATAAACCTTTATTGAAAAGAGACTACAACATAATGCTCACAACACAAAAAACACGACATCAAAAATACTTTAAGGTTATTGTCACATGAAATACACAAACTTGTGCAATGAAGAAAAGAGAGCCAAACCATCAACACCAAGGTATTTAATTAAAAGACCGAACCACAAATAACCAAACTAAAATAAGTAACGAAAGTAATTCAACCTTGTGAAAGTAACCTCGTTACTTTCCTACTCTAATAACTAATGAAACCTAACTAGTTGAGCTTGAATTCTCAACAACAAAATGGGTTGAAGCAAAGTCATTATGTGATAATACAACAAGAAGTATTGCTAAATGTTTTTACAAAAATAATATAACACAATTTGGCTACCCTATGCACTTGGTTAGTGATCAAGGGAACCATTTTATAAACACCTTTATTGAATTATTGGTTCAAGAATTTATGATAACACATCATAAATCTACCATTTACTATCCTCAAATAAATGGTTAGGCAAAATCAACCAATAAAATGTTGAAACAAATATTGACCAAGTTAGAATATGTTAACCAAAACGATTGGGATGTAATGTTATCGACTACATTATGGGCCCACCATATTGCATACAAGGTTTCCACACAACACACCCCATATGAACTAATATATGGTTTAATGCCATTATCGTTTAAGTACTGAATTTGTAGTCCCAACCAATTGAACAATTACCGATAAAGATGGGAGCTAAAGGAATGTATTACTAGTTTGGATGGAAGACCTAGTCTTGCTTGATGAAATAAGGATCATAGTAGGGGTAAATATTGATTATATCCAAATATGTAAAAAGGATCAAAATGATGATGAAAAACAATTGAAAATATTTAAAGATGGAAATTTGGTGTGGATTCCAAAGGATCCAAAAATTAAAGAAGGGAAATTTCTACCAAAGAAACTACATTTTTTTATTTGATATGATGTGACTGTTAGAGTATATTTGTACTAAAAAAATATGTCAGAACATACAAAAAAATGCAAATATACCCCATAAAGGATTGAAATGATTTTATTTTTCATGAAATTGGTAGTATCTACTAAACATTATGATTCCATATGATTGGAATACGTTTGTGAACCATTTGAAAAGTTTGATAATTATCATATCACAAATTGATGTTTTTTAGGGCGATGACCATAAATATGTGGTGAATTAACATTTTAACAAACAATCATTTTCAAATGGAAGATGGTAAGATATATGAAGTGGGTCATTTTTTAAATTTTTGTTTCAATAATTTTTTGGTTAACTAATTCAAACCCAAGCCTAGTGCAATTATTAAAAAATGGGTTCTATAATACTGCATATACCATAAATATTCCCATCATTCCTTGAGTTTAATTTTTTATATTTTAATTTTTTTCAAATTATATTAGATAACATTAACTTTGTGAAAATCAAAATATTAAGCCCAAACACCAAAAGTGAAACCCAAAATTAAATGCAACACATTTTGCAAGTGTATATTTTATGCATAGGTCATGAAACTGCCCAAGTTAGTTACCAATAGTGTGCTTTCACCCTACCATTTTAATTCCATATGAAAAGTTCCACTTTTGTGATTCACAAAAAACATCTAGATGAAAATTTACATTCAAACACATTTAAGTGTCTTAAAAAAACATTTGTTGAAAAATTAGTGTCATTTGAATTATGTTGGAAGCCTTTGTATCAAAATTCAATTTATATGTTTATCGAAACACTAGATGAAAAAAAAAAAATTGCCCCCAAACTAATACAAAATGCACTATATATTATTGTGTTTTCACCCACATAAAACAACTCAAAAGTCTATTAAATACAAAAAGTGCACTCAAATGTATAACAAGAGGAAAGTGAAGTCGATGCATAAAAGAAGCAGTAGCACAAAAGAGAAGGAACTTGGTGGAAACATGGTCAATGTGTAGGGACAAGCTTCTAAGAAGGTAAAGGAAATTTCAAAAAATGGAGGACATGATTTGTCAAAGATACAAGACCTAGTTGCAAACCAACTAGATGTTCAAATCGACAAAAAGGATGAAGATGGTGTGCTCCTTTTGTAATTGCCCCTAGATCTTATTCTTGTGGTTGTTTTACATTTCGTGTATCATCTTGGACTCCTCTAAGGCCTTATTTATGTTATTCTAGTTCTTGTGAGTTTTTTTCAACTACTTTAAGTTCTAATATGTGTTGTTTTAGCTTTTGGGACTTTTCTTCATCTACTATTTGATTTGTGTTGTTGTAGCTTTACCTTGATTATTTTGAATTCTAATTTATGATCTTCTAGTCCTATTTCCCCTTTTGGTGTTTGTTGGTCTAGTCCATATGCTTTCAAAATTGCTAAAAAGGACTTGAAGCTCACATTACTTGGGAGTTTTAACATGTTGAGAAAATGGAAAGGAATAGAATTAAAAGTATCTTGCTTGTCTCCATGGTAAGCCCAAAACTTACCATTTTGTTGTTGTTTTGGGGGGAATGCAATGTGCCCAAAACTAGGGGAATTTGGAAGTTGTCCCTCCATTAATGCCCTAATTTGAGAATCCATGGGATTTTTACAATGCTTAATTTGAGATGTCCTATGCATTAGAACATAGATAGAGTTTTCACATTTACGGTCACACAAATACATCTAAACCTCATCACCAAAACTCTATGTTTCCCCAACCCAAACTTGGGGTTTTGTAAAACCATTTCAAAACTCATTCCCTAAACAAAACACTCAAACTAACCTTTCTTTTGTCCACTACCTATTGATATTTTATTCTCCTCATCATTTGGTTTAAAGCATTACCCATCACCAAACTCTATTTTGTCCTAAACTTGGGTTTTTGTAAAACCAACACATGTCACTCCCATAACCAAAAATTAAGAGTACCCCCATATCCCCCCCGCCCTTTTGCATGTTGATATTTTATATTTTCATTTTTCTTAATCAACTCATTATTCAACACCAAATACTATCACATTTTAATGCAACTAGGAGGTGGGTAGATATGCCTAAGTTTATGCCTATGGTCAAACATTAAAATCATATCTTTATCAAATTTGAAAAAAATTAAGAACAGAATTGTTCACATTTTGGTCATAGACGAAATCTAAAACACCCATAAAGTTGTGTAGGTTTTATAATTGGCCACCTTTCCCACTATATGGATGTTTGATGATAGGCTTATGTTTGTTGATAAGCCTAGGCCTAATAACAACATAATCTCCAACTTGTGTGGACGGTGACATGCTAACCTAACTATCTATTGTATTTTTTTTCTCAATCTTTTCATTGTGTATTAACATTCTTGTTACCTATCATTTGAAATGAATGTTGTTCCCTAACTATTAAATATTTTGGAATTGTTATTGCATTGATCAATGGTACTTGCAAATCATGGGTTGTCAAATGTGGCCAAATATGGTTGCTTTGAAAAAGGGCTTGCTAGTAGTAGTAGTTGTTGTTGTTTTGTTTTTCTTTTTCATTTTGGCGATGTAACACTAATGAGGATCATCCCAAATATGACAAGGTTTCGGAAAACTGTCAAAACAATAAAAAAGTCTAGCTAAAAATCCTACCTACACTAACTTAGTTGTTTAAATCTTGTAAACTTTCTTTTGGGGTGTGATAAAATTTGGCAACATTTGCAAAAATCTACAACATAATATCCTTTTTAAAAATTGTTTCATGGCAATTTTGCACCAATTTGCCACAAAAAGAAATGTTATTTTCTAGTAAGTGTTTAAATGGCTTGATCATGAATTCAAACAATTAATTTTTTACAGATTCTTGTCACAAACATCCCACAATTTTATTGGAAAATTTGATTAATAGTGTTAGAATTAAAATGGTGATGCAATTATTTTTCAAATGTTTATTTTTTAAAAAACATTTGGAGTTAGGGTATTATTTGATGCACCCCCCCAAACTCATTGAAAGACTCAAATGCGAGTCCCAAAGTGAAAACAATGAAAGAAAAAAGAGTTGGGGCATGCTCCCCAATTAGTTTTGACCCTTCATATTGCTTTTTAAAAATTCAAAAATTCATTGGGATTCTAACTCCCAAAGCGGGAGTCCATTTGGAGTGTGTGGGCTCATTCCTTCACATTTTGCTACACTCCCGGGAGTGTGAATGTGACTCTTGGGTTGCACTTTTAACCCACACCTTTCCATGCCCTTGCCTTGGTTGTGAGCTTAAGGCTAGGGTTGTGACACAAATTAACATTTTGACTCCCAACTTTTCTTTCGGCCATGACTTGTGTTTTAAATACTCAAATGAATCATGCAAGTTCATTTTAGACATTTACATCTTAAAAGTTTTTCAATGGTATAAGAAAGTTTTCAATCCAATGAATTTAACCTTTCAAACTACTCTTTAAAAATTTGGAAGTTCATCAAGACTCCAACTTTCAAAATGGGAGTTCACTTGGGAGTGTGTGGGCTCATTCCTTCACATTCTCCCACACTCCCAGCCTGCACCTTTACATGCCCTTGCTTTGGTTGTGAGCCCAAGGTTAGGGTCGTGACATTATTTATTTATATTACATTGAAAAAAAAATTAAAAATTCCCATAATCCTTTTATAATTGTTGGCACAATCTTTCAAATATAATTGAAAAGTTTGGAAATTTTGAAATTTGCCCATATATACTCATAGGGCAAATTTTTAGTATAGGGTAAATGCATATGAACCATATCCCTACCCTTTGAACAAGATAAATGGTGGTCCTTCATCTTCACCTTTATAGAAATTAATGAGGTTATATGTATATAGTTTTTACCTTGATCCAATTGAAATGGTTTTGAAGCCTATATCCCCTTTATTAACTAATATATCTCTTTAAAAAAACAATTACCTTCACTCATATGATATATGAAAGGCAATATACCTACCCAACACTAGAACATAGGCATTGAATTTTTTTTTGCATTAGTTGTAGTACTTGTAGCACAGTGCAAATGAACTCATTGCAATATATGTCATATTCCTTGTTTATGTTTCGTAGGCATCAAAATGGGCATATAAAAGTTTGGTTAAAATTAAATGGTTTTCATAAGCATAAATAACAATGAGCACACCTCAATGTTTTTTTTTTTTTTTTTGTGATATTGTTCAAGTGGCGATCAATTGTAAATGTATTAAACCAAATTTTACAATATTCAAAATATGAAAGTAGATAATTTTAAACACCTTTCCATATCATGAGCAATTTGGGCAAACTTTTTAATTTTTTTTTTTGGAATTTTTTTTTAATTAAAAAGGGAATTTGTGATAGAATATTCCTTTTTAAGCCACCACATAGTTACTACCTGACAAAATGTATTTAAGGACCAAAGAAGTAAGGGTTGTACAACCTTAAAACACATATCATAAACATACATAATACGTTTTGTTGGAATTTTGACACTAAAATAAAGAAGTATGTAAACCACAAGAAAAAAAAGTAATTCAACTTTTGTGCAAAAGTTGTGCTAAGGGTGCCAAGGCTCATTCCAAAATATCTCATTCAAGTACTTGTTGATGCAAAATGCCATGATGGATTTGGATTGTTGGGTATGAAAAAAACTAATGTTGGCCAATCTTTTGATAATTGTTGGTAAGTTATTACTATTATTATTCTTATTTGGCACCACACCTGTTATCAATATCAAAAATAATGTGGGTGCTAGGTAGGTTATCAAATGATTAGTTAATAACCATTAATTAACTTGCTAGTCATACATCAGTTATAGGTTTTTTTAAACAATAATTTTAAAAAAAAGTGAAATCTTCTATTATATATGTATATTGTATTAGTATTTAAAGATTAATAACCTATTTGGATGATAATTGGGTCATCTAGGTAAGTTATTAGATTTTGAGAATTCAATATTAAATAATTATCAATTAACCAATTATTTAAAAAATCAGTAATTGGATGATAGGTTATTAATACTTGGCTTGGTAATTGGGTCAAAACTCAATAATTGGCAAACATTGGAAAAAACCATTGTTGTTTTAATAGCAATGTTCAAAGATATTACAAGGTTTTTGGTAGCAAGTTTTTGGGTGGTTGCAAATTAGGGTGATTCATTTTTGGTGCATACACCATACCCTCAAAGTCCCTATGATAGTGTTAAAATCGTAGTGGGTGTAGTCACATGAACACGTGGCATAATAAGTGTAACCAATGTTTAGTTTTGTGTATTTGACATTTTAGGAAAAAAATAAAGAAGTTCAAATGGAATTGCTTTTATATAATGTTATTTTCAACAGATTGATATATATATATATTAAAATTTTTTTAAATCACTTTAATGAATGATAAATATTGAAAAATACTTTGAAAACATTATAACCAATGTTTTTTATATAATAAAAGAACTTCTAAATGGACTTGAATGTTTTTGAAAATGAAATTTTTTTAGCAATTCTTTATGTAAACCATAACATAATAGTGTGATGAAAATTTTCAAGATTTTTTAAAGTTTTCTATTCAAAATATTCCAAAATTATTTCCAAATAAACACCCCCATGCATAAACAATCACCCAAGGGGGTCGGTGCAGCTCATGTTATTTCATTTGCACCCTAGTCTATCATGATATCATTAGTTAAATGGGGAATTACATGGTGGTTAATGAATTTAAATAGTCATTATGAAAAGAAGCCATTTTTGATAATATTTTAACATACATGTTAAAAGAAAAAAAATTGATTATGATATGTACTTATGAAGATATGGTTCATTTTACAACAAATTTATTCTTGGGTGGTACCACTAGGAATGTCACACCCCAAATTTCTATGATCCATCCAACTTTAGGACAACATAGGTCTCACATAAAGAAAGCTTTTCATTCCAAATTATTTATCAAAAGGTTACCCAAGTCATGTAGAATTCAAAAATTTAATTAAATTTACAAAAAAATGTGTTTTGATGTGGAAAATGAATTAATTAGGAAAATAATTAGGAATGTCACATGAAAGATTTTTTTGATTAGGAACACAAAAGGAATCTATTTTTTGGAAATTTTTCTTGGATGCTAATTTTTGTGAATACTTCAAATGCCAACCTACTTGTCTTTTATAGATAATTGATTGAATCAATTTTGATTTAGTTATGAATTTTTGAAATCAAGATCGTGAAGCCCCAAAAGGCCATTGATCAAGAACACAAATGATAACTATTTTCACCATTTGTTGTTTTAATGACTAGTTTGGATCATTCCATTGTGCATGTATTAAATAAATAAGAAAAAATATCTAATGTGTAAATGTAAGAACACTTTAAAGAAAAAAGTCAAGAATTGGGTCAAGAATGGGTTAAAAATGGTTTAGGAATCAAAATGTTAATGCATATTATATGTTTTTAGGTGTTCATTACTTTTCATGAGTGTGTGCATAGGTGGGGAACACATACCCCACCTAGTCTAATCAAATAAACCAATGTATAAGTAGATGGAATTTTATTTCTTAAATTGGGTCCAACTGTCTTATGATTTTGGTAAGGTGGTTCCTAGTGGTACCATCCAAGGAAAAGTTTACCGTTTAGGTTATTTAAAAGTCCACTACTTTTTTTTGGTTAAGGTTTTTTTAACAAACATTTTACATCTATGTTCCTATTGTTTTAATATATCATATATTAAAACTCTAATATAAGATATCTTAAACAAAAACCATACGCAAAAATGCATGTATTTCTAGGCATAGATAAAAGGCTAATCCATGTTTTCACCTTCAAAAGTTCAATACTATATATTTGGTGCATATATATTATTAAATTTTAATACAAATGTCCTTTTATTCAACTTGACAATCTAAATCTAATCATAAATTTGGCATATTGTTGATTTGATGGCATGTTAATAACATGCAAACGCATTACACTTTGCAAAAACCTACATTGTGACGCTAAAAGTGAACCACCATACCTTGCAATCATCCTTTTGGGTGAAAATCCTTTAAGGCATACCACACATGACGAAAAGGGCTTAGTCCTTACTGTAGTCCTTTTTTACTTTATATTTTGGTCCCCTTAAAAAATAATTAGTCAAAAGTTATTAAACATTTTAGAAGGACTATATTTTAGACTAATACAATTCTACATTCCATCATAATCATCCATAAATGTGTCTTCATGTGGTAAAAAAATAATAGGTAAAAAAGATAGAAAATCATGATGTTGTGACAAGATTTTGGTACACCTTAAAGAATTTGGACCATTTTTTATTTTTCATTTTGGACAAGGGTTTAAAAATTTCAAAATCCGATTTTATTGTACTAGTTTAATGTTAATAAGTGTTTGCAATTAATTTAATAATAACAATATGAACATGGGTATGTTAAAATTTAAGCTAAACAATTAACAACTTGATACTAGTAGTGGATTTAAAGTGTTTGGTGTTAAAATGTGCACATTTTTTTTTGTCCAATTAAAAGAATGCAATGCTAGGATGTGTAGAACCATAAGCAACAAGAAATAAAACAAGCATTCCACAAACAAGTAATTGATCCAATAAACATTGTAAATGGTGTGAGAATCCAAAACGTTGCAATTGTCAATGTAAATATAAAAGAAATTGAATACCAAATTTGAATAGATTTGTAATCCATTTAACTATTAACATCTCAAACCCAAGATTGTTAGTAGTGTAAAGATCCAAAATGCTACAATTATCAATGTACATGTACAAAATTTGAATAGACTTGCAACCCATTTAACTTTTAACATTTTCAAACCAAATATTTAATTTTTTCAAAATACCTTACCTTCTCAAGTAGATCCTCATTTTCTTTTCACAAAGTCTTTTTAACCAGAAAAAACTTAACAAGTTTGTTTCCATCAATGAAGTTACAATTATTTTGTGTAACACTGAGGCAATTGGTGTAAATCATGATAAGCTTGTTAAGATAACAACCCCAAGATGACACTATTGTAGGTTGGTGAATATGCTTACAACCAAAAAAATCCACTTAATTTCAATTTGTGAACCCAAGATGCCAAAAATTTGCCATGCCAAGAAACCCACATTTGGGAATCGCCAAACCAACATTTCAATGAATCAAACCCATCTATATGGAACCTATGAAATAGAAAAAAAATAGTTTAGGTAGATGCAAGTTAGGGAGTCTCAAAAGTGGCAAGAATCCCATTCCCAAAAGTGATCCATATTTTAACACTCGAATGGAAAAAATAATTAAAAACCAATGTTGAGTGGGCCTTATGTGATGATTAATCAATTAATAAAATCCATAAGAAAGGTTGCCCATCTAAACAATTATTTAACATAGATGTTAAGGGGGAAAAAAATATCAATCCAACAAAAAATGACCAAGATAGTGACTTTTGAAAATAAGGTCCAAATTTGGTCATTCAAAACTCCGTAGTTATTCAAGTTTGTTTATTTTTTTGTTGTAATTCTTTTCAATCCATATTTTTTTCCCTATCATGTATCATATATAGAGTCCTTGTAAAAAAAATTGAGATGAAATCATAATAAAAATACATTTGAATGTTAATGCAGAACTCGACTATAATCCATTCACTTTAATTGTCCATTACTATATGATTGGTGTATGTTTATTGAATTTCACCCCTCAATAAAGATTCCTATTCAAGCTGGAAATCTTAATTCATAAATATTTTTGTCAAATTGATGATTTTACAATGCATTTATGGCATTTGAACAAAGTACACTTTGCAAGAAATTCAAAAAGACGCAAAAAGTGAGCCACCATAACTTGCATCTACTCACCTTGAAAAGTATTTCAATGTGATGAAGCCATTGACCCAAACAACCTAGTTGAAGGTATTTCAAATGTTATAGGAATTGGGATTGTAATTTGGCTTAAATTTTAAAAAAATAAAATAATGTTCATCAAGGGGAGCAAAACTAGATCTTGCATTAATGTGGTTGCAACATTTCTACCAATATGATCCATAATGTAATCCATGTTTTTAAAGTGTGGATGAAACATCAAAACGAACATGCTATGAGTTTTATCCCAAATGAAGGTTTTTGTAAAACCTAGAAAATGACATAACACATTAAGAACTTATGTACAACCATAATTATGACATACAAAATCTCAATATCATGATCAAATTGCCCGCACTGCAATGGAAGAGCAACAAAAGCTTGGCACACATACTTCTTCTTCATTGTCCCCATAATTGCCAAAGTAACAAAGAATACATCAAATAACAACTAGTGACCATTGCATTAATTCAACAAACATTGATGGAAAACAAGGTTTAAGGTTTCAATTACAACATGAACAATTGCCCATGTAAGGCCATTATTAGAACCCAAGCTTGTAAAGATGAACTTTGCGATGTGTAGCAAATGTTGAGTACATGGGCATATTATTCCAAGGTCTCTTGGAATAGGATGACCTTGGAATCAAAACATGTTTTCATAGGGGTCTTTAATTTCCACATGCCAACCTCATGGCAAACCTTCTCCCATTATTTTATAATCCATGTGATTGTTTTTTGAAAAGCAATTTGGGCATCTGTCAAGCTAACTTCCTTCATGCCCACATCAACCTTAACTTCATGATAGCTTATTGACATGCTTTTGACATAATATGACCAAAACAAAAACAATTAAATAATTGGGATAATTGTAGAAGCACATTACACAATAACTATGAATGCAATTGTGAGAAAATTTAGATTGATTCCTTAATGCTTAACATACGCAATAACCTTATTTGTCAAGTTGCATTCAAAACCTTCATTTCTTCTATAAGAGCTACATTAGAAACATTGAGTGTTTCAAACAATCCAATAGTTATGTGGCATGGAATCCAAGCTTGGTTAATAAAATTGATAACTAGTGGAAGAATGTCATAACCTAACTTCAACATTGACAAATTGAATGTTGTGCCAATTGCACATTAAGGAATGGTAGCAAGCACATACATTTCCATAGTTTTATGCAATAGAATAGGAAGATGTTCATCCAGACAAATTATTTTTGAGAAGGAAACTAGTCTTGACCACAAAGATCCAACACCATTTTCTTTTTTTGCACACTAAGAAATGGCAGGTTGAATGTACCTTTCCATAATTTTATGTAATAGAGAAGAAAGATGTTCATACAAACAAGTTTTTGAGAAGGAAATTAAATTTGACCATAAAGACACAACAACATTCTTTTCAACTAGGGGCTCTCCATAATAGACAATGGCATATAGCCTTTAGTAATCATCAACTGAAGGGTTGTAAGATATAAAACCTTTTTGAAACTTGGTTGAACTATGAAAACTTAAGATTTTTTATAGAAAAAGTGACTCATGATCCACTTCATGAGTGGTGTCACTTGCATGTCAACCATGGCATTATTGGCATTCAATATGAAAAAACCTATGATTCTATTACATAATGAAACAAAACCTAGAAGTTAAGATTGGTGACAAATTGCATCAAATGTTGTTTTTAGAATGTGTCCTTTTCAAATAATCACTCTTCAAGACTTCTTTTGAAACTATTTGGACGTTTTAAGAGAATCAACAAGTAGATTAACAAACTTTAAATTGTGAAATTCATCTTTAAAATAATTGAATAATTCAAGTTCATCCACATCTAGAGAGTAAACTAGTAAACATGAAGAGCAATTACACAAAACACAAAGGAATATAAGGTTTAAAAAAAATGAAAATGAATAAACACAAAAAACACAAAACATAAACATAAAAAGAAATGAATGGAAAAAGGAAGAAATATCTTTTCTTCATGTGGAGCTCTTCTAGGTGACAACACATGAAAATTACAAGAATGACTTTAAAATGTCAAATTGCCCCTTTTGCATAAAAAAATGTTCTCAAATTTGTGCCACCATTTCTAAAGAAGGTGTTCATAAATCTCTAACACTAACCTAATACTGGGTTCTTCTTGAGCATATTTGAGTTCAAGGCATAACAATGGGCATTGTTATCACATAGGTTTTGCAAAACTCTAAATCTTTCATTGTTTGGGTTAACCTATTTGACATTTTTGATTGGAATTGACAACAGGGTTTTCAACTTTAAAAAAAAAAACTGCTAACCTATTGGTAGCTTCCTTTATACCTTAATACATAACTAGGTTCATATCTGGAATTTTCCTAATAACATTAGGAAAAACCTTTCATCTCATTAATGTAGAGAACCTTACAAAAGAGAGGCTTCACCAATAACAAGATAAATTGTCAAGATAAAAAAATTAAACTAAGAATTATAAAGAAATGTCGAAAGATGGAATATAAATACTTCCAAGAACCCAATACATAACATAAACTTTTATATTTTTCAAAAACAATTCCTAATTGAACTACTTGGTTATTTTAAGTGTTGTGTTGGTTTTCCAATTTTTAAACCCTTTAGCTTTGGTTTTGGCACATTTTTTCAAATTCAAGAACCTTTGGGCTTGGTTTGGTTCAATTCTAGGCACACTACACATTTCCAATGCTAAAGACTCTATAAATATAGAGTTTTACAACTAATTAAAATAAAAATTTAATTATAAATTTCAATCTACTTGTCAACTTTACAAAACTTCAAAATCGCTTACTAAAAAACTTGAACCTAAGTTTAACAATGTTTTTTTTCACAATTGTAGTTTGAAATCCTTGTGCTAGTTCTAAAGAAAGGGTCAAGGTCACAAGAACTTGAACCCCTGGAATTAACACTGCAAATCAGATACCCTCACGACACTAGTTATCTCCAGGTTCATTCCTTGTTGGTGCATTTCATGATTTTATATTGGAAAACATGTTCCACACATTTCAAAAAGATTGCCAAATAACAAAGCTCCATTCATGTATACGCACCAATCATTAAGTGTTTTTCGTTTTTTGCACAACTACACGTTTAGCAAAGTCACTCCAATTCCCCCTCCCTTGTTTCCCACTGGCCGCCGCCCCCTTTAAAACAAAACCACATGCCGCAAAATGAGGAAAGCAGATCGTTGAGCAACAAAGGTCTTAACATGGCCACTCAATAGCCCATGTTTTTGGGAAGTCACCCTTGTGTACCCTACTGTCGAGTTTCAAATTTTTAAGGCGGGTGAGGCAGTGTTTCTGTTTTCAAATTTATGATGTAGCCTAATTGACAATCATACACTGGAAGATTTAGCCAAATTTGGCTATAACCAAGATATGAAAGTAGAATTAAAAAGTGTGCTTTTATATTATTAGTTACCTACTGGAACTTAACACGTTGATTTTTATTTCTAAAAAAAATTCTAATTGAAACACTCGAAATGTCTTCATTTTTTTTGCATTTTACCATCACCTTTTTTTCATTTTCTAGGTGGTGTGAGGAGGTGTTGTTGAGGGAGGGAGTTTTCAGAATCCTATAAAGGGTTGGGAAGGCCACCGGAGCCTACAATTCCATTGGAGACACATATGCCAAGCAGAAAACTGATGGATAGGGGCGAAAGGATGCAGTGGGTAGGACCGCCTATGACCTAGGATCTCTGTCATCCACATGTATACTCAAAACAAAGATCATTGCCGAGGGGCTATGGCTCACTGGTGTAGCCCATTCTGGGACCCTGGAACTCAAAAAAGGTCCTGGGTTCAAACCCCGTGCAGTGTAGGTTGAACTCCTGCAGGCCCTCTGCCAATGAGCTTGACTTGGGGGTGCCAACGATTTGGCAGGTCAAGTCTGCTGTTGTGCTTCAAAAGAAAAAAAAGAAAACCAAAGATCATCATTGCTGCCACATGTGGAAAAGGACCAGGCAAACTACACACCAGCAAGTTACAGAACCAAATTACATATTTTAAAGTAGAAACAGAGAGTAGGTAACACGTTACAAAATCAAATTGCAGCAGGACTCAGGAGAAGAGAAAGAGCTGGCAATTTTGTCTGACAAAGTAATCCAGAAATAATTACCTTTTTTCTAACTTCGAATAAGAGAGAATGGGGGTGATGTCTCAGGGCCATGCCACATTGCCGGCAGTGGCACAGCAATCAATTATAAGGTGGAAACACGTAAAGGTGATTTGTGAACATGAACACAGTCTGGTTAACTTACCTTTGTCACTACCACATTAGAGCAGAGCATGTGTGTGTGTGTGTGTGAGTGAGAGAGAGAGAGGGAGAGAGAGGGAGAGAGAGAGAGAGGTAACAAGGTAACGACCTCTGTGTGGGAGGTTCATTGAGATGGAGCCGACCGATCACGGGGTGGAAGAAACCCGTGTCCTCGTTTCCTCCGCCGCAGAAGAAGAGAATCTTCTCGGGAGTCGGCTTCTGTACAGGCTCGGTCTTCAAGGCTACTGGCACCATTCCGTGTAACTTCTGCTAAACACTCTTGCACAAGCTTCTCGCACACGCGACCCCCGACACCTCCAGCCCCACACCGGCCCCTTCTCCAACACACAGAACAATCGCCCATATAACCACCTTAATTCCCATGATGTGCATCCGCAATCTTCTTGTCCCTCGATGTCCACTGCCAAGAGTGCTAAAGAATTTGGAGTATCCCTAAGTCTGAGTGATTAACGTTATAAGCGGCGATGTGGTCAAGCTCACTCATAGGGTCCGTAGTATTGGGAAGAAATTTCCTGTGAAGAAGTAGTTCGTGAATTTTTGAACAAGGGAGAGTTTTGGTGTCGAGTGCGAAAACGAGATTGGGACACTAGTAGTTTTATTCTATAGTTGAGTGAATTTGTGTGTCCGAATATTGTGTGACCTCGATGGCAATGTCGATGACTGAATGCTTCTACGGTGCGAGTGAGCCTAGCTACATTGTCGATCACTCGAGGCACACCCCAAATAGTAGATACTACAACAATGAAACTGGTCACCAGCAGCTGGTCGCTCATGGAAATGTGGTGCCGGTCTTGGAGTTGATGGTACCCATTTGTTGTACCAAATGCGAGCAGAAAGTGAGGGAGTTACTGCTGGAGGTGAAGGGCGTCAGTGCCGTGATGTGCGACCAGTACAATCTCAAGGTGACTGTCATCGGAAACGTCGACCCTTTACGTGCATTGAAGAAGGCAAAGCAAGTGAAGAGGAAATCCGAGTTCTGGACTGGCACACCTCCTCATACAAACCAACCAGCACACAATTGAAAGAATTCGCACCCACCCACGTCCAAGTTGTTGTGCCATAGGGCCTCACCATACGTCCAGCAAAGAACTGTACAATCCGCACCAACCGACGAGATTCATCACTTCCGAGAATCATACTGAACGGCGTACAACCGGTACTTGCAGTGTAACTCAATGCATCCATTTGCAAGATTTATCAGCATTGACTGCATTCTTTTTTTTGTAAACGGCTATTCGGACTGTTCGTCCTTGGCATTGAGTTCACAGATTCCTGACCTCAGCAAATGATTGAACAGTTTTGCCTGGAGGGATGGGAATGCAAGCTGATTTGTAGATCCTAACAGCCTTTAAGTAAAACCACTAAATAAGACACTGTCAGGCGTGTGAGTAAGTGTACAAATATTTAATGTTCAAATCCAGTGATTATACAATCTCTACTTGGCTGTGAACATGCAGTCAAGATTGTAAACTGTGCACACCCAAGACAATGAGCTTGAAAGTTTCTTGTGACTTGGTGAAAGATTTGGGTGCTTGCAACTGTTTTCTGAATTAAGGCTATGACCATGTGTATTCCTTTGATCTGCACCTTGGTTTTACATATATCTACCTTGTGTTTGACTATGAATCCGTCCTGTGATACTAGCATTGCTAGGTGTCAATGAGTGACGATGGCTCTAGCCAGGGTCTGAGCATCTGATTCAGGCTTTTGGGAAAAGGATTTAGTCATGACTATGTGGAAGTGATCTGGAGTTGAGTTCCAAATGTTTGCACAAAAGTTTTGCACTGTCTTTCTCATGAACCGGACTACTGCATCTCTTTTACAGAGACTCTTTTAGCATTTGAACGAAAGCCAATCATGCCCCCCTACTTCCCCTGCACCCCTAGCCTTGCAAATTCTCAAAGTAATACTTAGACAAAGTAGAGTATCCTTATTTCAACAGCACTGCTCACCATGATTCCTGTGATAGAGCTATAGTGTCCATGTGTTGCACAAAATGCAAGTTTTAGCTACAAACAGGAGGATTTTGAATTTTGAGGTTGTACATTGAGTTACCCCAAGGATGCAGTTGATGGTTTTCACTGGTTCCAATCCATTGCATGTGGTAAGAAAAGAATCTAGGCACACATTGAAGACGTGGTCTTAACTCTGGTCTGCATCTGCCCAATGATGACTCACACTGGGCTGGAACATGGAGTTAATCTGTCCAATGACCTCACACCAGGCTGGAACATGGAGTTGAGTCCATTGGCACTAGGAAACTTCACCCCAGGTACCAGTATGACAGTGGAAACAGAGCCTCTAACAACCAGTATCAATCTAATATTGGAACATAATTTAGGTCCCAAAGCCATCAATATGTACAAGCATAATCTTAGACTGTTGACCACAATGGGACCACAAACCCAAACTGTTTAGAAACACATTGAGTCAGTACAGAAAGCAAATTTGTTGCAAAATTCATGTTCATAATATCATCTCAAACCATCACATAATAAAATCATATCTTCAATATCATGTTGAACCATTACATTTAGCATGTATGATATCTGCCGAGCCTCATGGAGTCACCCTCACCCACATGTTTTCTGAAGGTGTGAGATATGTACAAGCTGCACTACATTCTAGCAAAGTAGAGTGATAGTGGATAAATTCAGAAAAAAAACAGCTAGTCTCTCATTCATGTATAGGAGTGACATTCCCTAAAGCATTTGTAGCACATTACCAATTGGATCAAGGATGTACAAACTGATTATTTGACATGGAAGGTTCAGGACTTTGGAGCTGCACTGACTGGACTGGACTTTGGTTTTCTCTGTTGCTTGACTTCTTCTGTTCTAAGCTCTCCAAGCTTCCATTTTCCCCTACTTTTCTAGGCTTGGAGGTGGAAGAGAGAAATCTATTCTGAAAAGACAATCCAGGATGAGGCACTCAATAGTCAGGTGATGTTTCTTACTGAGTATCTTCATTAAGTGTAGAGAAGTGAATAGGCAATGTATACAAGTCATGCATGCCTGTCATCATGTCCTAACATCAAGATAATGGGAGAACATATGTGTATTTTCATAAGTACTGAGAATTTCTCAATATTCAAGGAACTGAATATCTCACAACTGACCAAAAAACCAGAAACCAACAATCACCATGAAAAATTGGGAACTGCCCCTCAAGAAAAGAAAAACCAAACCACAATACAGAATATTGAGCAGCTTGAACAAAAGCGCTGGTCATCCACAACAAGTATGGCATCAACCACCTACCATAACATCCTGACTAACTTTATCAGTTCCTTGTGATGAGTCCAGGTTAATGTCAGACATTAACAAATGGACTGAGCTTCTGTCCCAAGAGCAGCAGCAATAGGAAAACTCAGCCATGGTGCTGGCTAGCTCAAGAAGAAGAATAACAACAGGCCTTAAGAAACAAGAGAAACAGAGAAAGGGAGAAAGGTCTGAAAAGGAAAAGCCCAACAAAAAAATGAGAATGAACCAGATACATACAATTATTTGGCTTTGAAATAAGGAGACATTTTGTTCTGTAACCAGGAACTGTACACAATGGAGAAAACAGCATTGAAGTCATTGCTTCTTTGACAAACTGAGAGTTCTCCCACCCCACCCTGTGGTCTTGGTCTGTTGCCCACATCACACACAAAAAATTCAACTACATGACACCAAAATCATTTGCCAAAAAGAGGAACCTATAGTAATATACACTAATAGGGTGCAGTTACAATAACACCTCCTGCAACAATGCCTGGTTTTTCATGTTTTAAGATCAAAATCTATACTAATGCAAGGTTTTAAATCTGTTTACACAACAATGTTCTCAATATGTCGTTAGAACATGTGAAACAATTTGGAATGAATCTAATCACAGTAAACATCATATACTAATGTGACTACAGAGAGAAAATTCAAAAAGATAACCTTCATCATGTAATGTGTTAGTTTCAGGCCAAATCCCAACATGCACAGCAAGAATGAGTGCAGTCAAAACCTTGGGAGCGTCACTCACAAAGTATCAGACCCTCTCCTTCATCATGAACGACAGTGAGTAGCCGCCATTACACCAACTGCATCAGTTCCTGACAGTGAGTGTAGATACATATGTAATAGTAATCTGCTCAAAACGTTGGGCAAACATCCAAGGTTTGCACATTGGTCGCCCCGATCCTGATCGAGGTCAAGGCAAACATGATCTTCTTTATTAAATCAGCATTTTTATTGAACACCCCCAGAATAGAAGAAGAAGAAGAAGAAGAAGAAGAAAATGGGGAGACAAAAGAGAAGGACCATGATACGTGCTGGATTTTGCTGAACCGCTCCTGGTGCATTCCTGTGTGTTCTCAAAACCCTAAATGCAAAAACCATCTGGTAATCTACTACCTGCTGTGAACCACAATTGGTACCTCCTGGATGCTCGCTACCTTTCATTAAGCGGCGATGTGTAAGTAGTTTTTTTGTTGTTGGTGGAGACAGAGCACTTATTCGCAAGAGCAAAATCCACTACTGCAATTTAGGGTTCAATTTAGGTCAGACCTTTTCACAACAGCAAAATCCTTCAATTCAGAAGGAAGCAACGAATTGTGCGAAGAGAGAGAGAGAGAGAGCAAGCAAGCCAGAAAGCAAGAGCTATAACCACACTTTCCTGCAGCAAGCATCATCATGGTAACTCTCTTGTGCTCTAAAATATCCAGATCCTGTTGTCAACTACTTTTTCTATGAGGTAGGATTTTATTTTTCCAGTGTGAGGATGGTGTAAGAATTGTGTTGATTTTTTTTGCTTGTGTCTTCTTCTTCTTCTTCTTCTTCTTTTGTTGTTGTTGGATGTTTTCATGCGTTCGCTTGTTTTCATTCCGGGTGCTAATGACTAGTGACCCTAGCTACTGCAGCAGGCGGCAGCATGCAGCAGCTTGCAACCTGTGACTGTTACAGGAAGGCTGGCAAAGAGCCCACGGCGTGCCATCTGCTGTTGTACCACCTACGAGGGAGCTAGCTTCAGACCAGGGAGGCGTACTTCCAATATTCAATACCTTTGCTGGTCAGTCCCTGTCTAAAGACTCTTTCTAGAGACTGACTGCTACATCATGTCATACCACTCAGAATCCCTGTGTCTCCTAACTGTATGGCATCAAACTTTTGTTTAATTGGGTGACCTAATATTGCATCCAGAGTTGGGGAGCATAGTCATTGTGACTCCATCTGGGCCTTGAAATCATCTTGGCTATCTCAAATTACATCCAGGAATTGCAAGGGTGAGAGTGATTTATGTATGTTTGTGGTGTGTAGTAGCAGCAGTGGAAAGTTTTCAAGTCCTTTGACCAGGAAGCTGGCAGTGCAATCCAAAAGGCTCTCTGCACTTCCATTTGGGGCGGTCATTGACTTCTTATCTTCATCAGATTGGCAACAAGGAAACTGGGTGGAGGGGAGGAAGCAGTTGCTGACCGTCACCTGGCAAGGCCTGCAAGAGGGTATAGCAGATCTCCGTCAGCACGGAATTCTTCAGACTGCAAAACAGGGATTTCAGGATGCAAAACACAGAATCCAAGACCTTGATGCAAGGCAGTTGGTAACAGATTTTAGGTCATCCCCTTTGAGCATGCAGGGTGCCAGATTGTGGCGAAATTCAGATCTCTGGATCAAGTGGCCCATTGTCATCTTGTAAGAATCTTTGCCTCCTATATATGGCCATCAACATGAGACATAGCTAATTAGTATCAGAAACTCAACAGGAACTTTTGAACTGAAGTGGTGTTTCTGCCTTTGGAATCTTCAAATTGTGTATTTCATGGGCTTCTTAATCCTGAGTGAGGATCTTTTACAAGTTGACTTTGTCCTCATAAGATCATGATCTGAAAATTCATTATCTTGATTTCTCTCTTTTCTCTGCCTCTTTCCCTCTTAGGGATTTCTCCATTTACTTTTCTTTTTTGTTTGTCTTTGTGGTATCCTTGGTCTTCTCCATCCAATTTTAGGTTTTTCTGAACTAGCCCGTCTTCATGGCCGAGTCTTCCTGTTAGTGCTTGTCTCCTTGTGTCAGAAGCTCAGTATGTTGGTGATTTATGATCTTAGCCCCTGGGCTCCTGGGAGCTGATGAAGTCAGTGGGGATCATGTTATGGTAGCTGATAACTACCAGGCATGTTGCTGTTGAAGATCTTTAAGCATGCTTGTGACTGTTGCTGTTGTCCAAGCCACTCCTCAGTGTTATGTTTTGTTTGTTTTGTTTTTTCTGGTTTGTAAATTTGGAGAATTTCTCAGTACTTAAGAATATATGCTGAAGTGGTATCTGGGACATTTCTGGGTTTGTGCAGCATCCCTTTCTACGTGTTGGTGATGATCAGTTTTGGACCAGCAGTGTCACAAGATCTTGCACCACTATGGATACTGGGGCCTCTGGGAACAGGTTTTGTGATTTGGCAGTGCTGTCAAGCAGTGCATGCAATGCACATCCTGAAGGAGAAGACGGCACATTCTAGGGAGTTGCTAAGGTTGATAAGCTCAGAGCTTTATAGAGATGCCCAATCAGGGAAGCTCCCAGAAAGGACAAGGTTGTTTATAGACTCAAAGCTCCAGGAATTGAAAAATGCTGCAATTTCCAGGAGATCTGCTGGAGTGCTTTACCTAAAGAGTGGCCAGGCTGCAACTGATTCTAAGGAAGCTTTGGTAATAAAGTGCACAGAACTGTGGGAGTATAGTGTTGATAAGTATGCAGATGTGACGGAGTGGTGGAGGCCAAAAGGACGAACTCTTGGCAGGTTTCTGAAGAAGATATTCTAGGGCTTTTTGTCTTTCATGTTTTCTTGTAGGTATCTTGCAGGTAGTGCATTTGGATTTAGTACCAGCAATAGCCTGGAGGTATGATGATTCTGAAGTCTGTTGCCGAAGGGGCTTCTCTGCATTTGCCAGTGTCAAAAGCATGTAAAATGAACCCTACCACACTCAATGGTATGCATTGTGAGTATCTTCTTTATCTTTTGCAGTTGAAGTGTGGCTCCTTGGTGTACCTCCTCACTGCCAAAGTCAAAACTTTTTTGCATCAATTTTGTGCAATTTTGTCTTTGAAGCTTTTGTTTTGAATATTGTTCTGAGCTGCAAAGCCACCACTCTGCATGGTCCAAATTTTATAAGAGGAATCAGGTATTTCCCTTGGGTTGAAAGATGTGAGCTCTTCTCTGTATTAATATATGATGCAGTGGGCCATGTCTCTTTTAATAAATCTTTTGAGCTTTCTATGTTGGTGTCATGCTTTGCACTCGCTCCCATATGAGGTGGGATAAAGCTGTTCGCATGGAGTGAGTTCAATTGCCACATCAGTTCAATTAGTATCCAATTGGTGCTTGTGCTGCAGATGGGTTTCAGTGCATTCAACTATGCAAGAGCTGATTATCAAGATCTGTTACAATGCCACAAAGATCAGACCATGGAGATATGATATGGCAGGGCCCCAAGTCGCCAGGGTCATCTGCAGAGGTAGGAAGTACCTCTTATTGCATTGCATCACTAACGAACCATTTCAGGGATGAGGTTTTGTTTGGTTTAATTTTCTCCTTCCATGCAGCAATAGCTTTAATAGCAACAGTGGATACTCTTTTTTTGCACCCAATTGCAAGCTCTTGATTGTATTGGGATGACTACAGTGGATCACTGGTAATTTTGCATCCAAGTTTGGAATTGCACATTAGTGATCTCAGTTGATGTTGGCTTAGTATTTTGAGTGTAAAACCAAGTGCAAGCTGTTGACCTTTGGGGCAGATCTTTACTGAGATTCTGTGGCACCATTATCAGCCAGCTACATTCAGGTTTCAGCTTTGACATTAGCTCCAAAATTTATCCTATCCAGGTGATCACCTAAATGCTTTTGTTTTTCTTTGGCTGAAACTGACACAACAGTCACCATTAAAGTGTTACCATGGGGTGGTTTTCTCTGCAATCTCATATATAATGGGGTTTCTATCACTGTTGGGTACAATCTGCAGGATAAAGCATATCTCAATGACTACAATCTGACTGAGTTGATCTCTTTACCAAGTATGCTCAAAACCAGGTTTGTAATGCTACAGCAAGTCATATTCTGTTTGTGTTATGTGATTCATGCAGCTATTCTTTTGGGTCTCCAGTTTCATACTTTTCAGACTTTTCAACGTAGCTGACTTCATAAGTAGGTAGAAGCAGTGCACAGAAGGAGTGGCAATGGATACTGATGGGCTTGGCAGGTGTCCTTTGCAAGGTCTTGAAGCTCTGGCTGTGATTAGCCATGCAGAGACTCTTGATGCAAGGTTTTAGAAGGAAAACGTTCAGGCTGGTAAACTAACAAGAAGAAAATTGACTGCTGAATTGGTGCTTTGATTCGTGTGTGGTGCACAAGAACTGATCACAGTGCTTGGACGTGCACAGAGCAAAAGTATCAGACAAACCATGTTATGTGGATCATTTTTGACGACTTTGCATATATATTGCCAACATCTGGTTGAAGCAAATGGATAAGCCCATTCACTATGTGAACCTGGTGAGAATTGTACTTAACTTCGGGTTAAATACCTTGCATTTCCCTCACTATTGAGGTAAATAATGTCTCCACTTTTGAGTCTCAACTTTCTGTGACTTTTTGTTTCACTACTGTTGGACAATTCCCAGATGTGCGCTATGAATTTAAAGGGTGTTTCTGCAACCTGCTTTCTGTACCGTTTCTCAAAATCTAATAGCACATAGCTGCTAATGATGTAGGTATGCAGACAGACCACATTGCTACTGGACAGGATACTTCACCAGCAGAATTGCCTTTCAGGGATGCACAAGCTCTCTGATTTCCAATTTTGAGCCAGGGAAAAAGACAGTTGGACATTTTCATGGGCAAAAACCAGACTAGACCCAATACTGACAGGCTGGAGGGCAATGGCAATCATGCTCATCATGATGAAGTGAGTGGCACTGAGAAGAAGCATGTTCCAAATGATCATGCTGAATGATTGGCAGTTGGATCTGCAGAGGTGATGAGTCCCAGCTGCTGCCTAATTCTTTCTCACTGTTTGTTTGTTTGTTATGTGGACAGCTGCAAGTGTGGAACACCACCTCTCCAATCGTGGTGATAGGGGGATTCTAAAGTAAATAGAATACATTTACATAATGATGATAATGGTGATAATGGACCTATCACAAGATGAACATGATTGACAAATTATGTTTTTGTTTAGCCGAAAATGACAAGGTGTCACCTTGACAACAACCTTGAAATAAAAGGTCATTATGTGAATTTCAATAAATAGGTCTTCAAGCTTTTATATAGCGATTTTTTATTTCTTTTCATAAGTTTTGCTTTAATGAAAAATTAATTATATCTCTAATGAAGTGAATGAAAGTGGAACATTTATTAGGAACAAGTCATGAGTGGACTCTCCAAATTTTCCTTTAAATCAAAAAAAGTTATTTGGGTGAAGGATACCTTTTCCAATGTTTCCTAATTGTGCTTCCCATTTGATAGGTTTCAACATCCATAAGGTTTGTGTAGAGCTTATTTAAAAATTTCTTCATCTTATGAAGGACATAGGTTTCACAAATACCAATAGTTGAGAACTCACCACAATGTGGAGGTCAACGTTAAAAACAAAAGCAAAACAAGGGCATGATTGTTAAAAATGCTGCAGATATTGTTATATATTCATATTTACCCCTTGAGTAAGAAATCTCAATAGTTGTGTGTTTTGTTAGCAAGTTCCCAAAATTTTCAAACATGTTGAAGAGTCAAGGCACAACAAAAGAAAAAGCTATTGTGTATGTAAAAGAGAGTTTTAATTTTTGGAAATTTCTAGATTTGTTGTTTTCTGACATTATTGCTTGGGTTTGAATTATGGATGCCTCAATTAATTTTCAACACTTGCAATTTATTCTTATTATAATTGTAGATGTTGTTTATAATGTGTACCTATAATTTTTTTTGACAACAATGTTCACCCATGCATAAGTCATACAACCCATATAAAACACAAATTACAAAAACCCTTCAGCAAGAAAGACAAAATCTGAAGATGCAATTAAAGAGTGTGAATACTTAAATAATTGACCATGAACTGGCTCCTAAAAACTAAATTATTGAAATAACACAATGAAAGGTGTGCTGAATGTTTTACACGACAATTGACAAACATATTAAGGGGTGGGTTTTTGTATTGATTATCATATGTTGGTTCAAAAATCAAATAATCTTACTCTCGTCCTCTATCATTTTGAGGTCTATACATATTTTCAATTTTTTTTTAATATTGTAATGTTTTAACTTTTAACAAATTAGCAATTTTGTTTTGGCAAGGTGTGAACATTCAAGGGGGAATGAAAAAGGTTCAATTTGTAGTTTCATCTCATTTCTTGTTTTGTTTTGGGACAATGCATTAGACAATCAACATGGACTAGTCTCTATAACAATGAATATGAACCTTGAATTATACCAATGTTGTGTTTATAAATGTCAATAGTTGTATATATGGCATGTAATTCTTGTGTCAATGTAAATCATTTACATTTATAATGTTATTGTATATATATATATATATACACAATTACATGACCTTGTGTAAATGTTTTGAAGTGTTTAAATGTATATATAATAATGTTATTTGTAAAATCATTTTGTTTTTTAACCTCCTTTCACCTTTCTTTTAGTGTATCTTTAAAGCAAGGAATCTTTTTAAAATGTAGGTATGAAATGTTGAAACTAAGCTTTTAATGCACAAAGTTTGAAAGTAATTATAATACATGTACAAATAAGAATAGTGAAAATATATGTAGCACCAAATGGAGGCATTAATGAAAAAGGAAAAACATGATGAAACTTAGTTTATCACAAAAAAAAATGATGGGTTTTGAATTTCACCCTTCTTTAATATTAATGTTTTTTTTTAGATGTTTGAAAAACAATCTCATCCTATTTATGACCGAACTCATAGTGCTATGTTTTCTTTATTTGATGGAACCTTTATTGATGTGTTCCTAAGTCCTTTGTTGAACCCACTTGAGGGTCCAACTATGTAGAGTTGCAGAAAGTTGGGACTTGGGGGTCATTCCCGACTTCCAGCACTAAAAGGGGGTAGAAGGGTGTGCTAGAAGTCCCGGGATTAGACTAGGAAGAGGGACTAGATTATCAAGCTTGAATCTGCATCCAAAAACCAACCACAAAGGGTTAGTTAGCATTCGGAAACACCTTTGGGTGTTGGGACAAGTCACGGGCACTTTGACACACAAGATTCATCACGGCCCAGACTCGGGGGAAGCCACCACCTTCCCCCATATAGTATTCTCTGCGTCTCACCACAGAGGCTACATCCGAATGGCTCTTTTTCCCGGGACTCCCAAGTTGGAGTCCCGAAACTGTCCCGGGTTGGAGTGTCGGGACTTTGGACGCTCATAACTCCTCACCCCAAACTCGGATTGGGACGAGGTCTGAATCAAAGTTGTAACTCTCTTTGAGAGCTTTCCAACGCCATGTCGCACTCCTTCAGGTGACGTCGGGAAGAGGTCGATTCCCGACTTTTAGTGGTCGGGAGTCAAACTGGTAGTTTGACTCCCGACCTTTCTTTTGCCCGTAACTTGGGCTGCAGATGTCCAAATGGCACATGCGAGGCCATTTTGGGCATCTACACTTCAAGACCTTTTCATTGATGTAAATAACACCTCAATGCAAGGTGTTTTGACCCTTGAAATCAAGCTTTGAATTTTCGGGAGTCCCAGAGGATTCCATTTTCTCACTTTTGGGAATGTGAGTTGCATTTTCACACTTAGCCCCAAAGTGAGGTTGCGACATTTATTGTAAGGTAAATCAGTTGATGGTTGAACATTTAAGAGTTTAAGGCAGGTCAAATTCAAGGGGAGGGTTTCGTTATTTTTGGCGTCCAAACAAAACTTAAACCCTTTTTATTAGTGCATTTGATGCACAAAAAATTGTCAAAAAAAAAAGGAATAGAATTGAAAAAGTTATGGCCCCCCAAAATATAAGGGGTCAAAATTTAAAAAAAAGAAAAAGATTGAACCCTACAAAGGCCAATTCTTGAACACTCAAAATATTCCTTGTATGTTGATGTATTGCTATTAGAGTTCAAAGATGATTTGTAAAACTTGAAATGGTGTTCTTATAGCACTTTAAATTATTTTAAATGAATAAAATTTTAAAGAAATTATGAGGTTTGAAAGCAAGAGGGTTCAAAATGAAGAAAAATGAAAACCAACATGTTTTGCAATTCGAAAAATCATATTTTGTTTATTGTTCTTTTTCGGCTGGTCCTTTGGCTTTGCATTTCAAAGATGATTTGTAGAGCTTGAGAAGGCACTCCTATAACATTTTAAATCACTCAAAATGGAGAAGAATTGAAAAAGATCTGCCCAAATGTTTGGTCATAAGCAAATGATCAATGATGGGCCAATTTACCCTATACTCTTAATAACCATACCTTTTTACAAATTCATATTAATTAGTTGTGGATGCATATTTTGATGATTTTTTTGCAATGGACCATTTGGTTGGCCTATCAACAAAAACATTATAAAATCCCTCCCTCCCAAATAAAAATCACATTTTTTACATTGTTTTACATTTACACTATTTAACACAACATAAAATAAATTCACACAATTTTGCACTTGCAAGGAGTCTAAGTTTCAAACCATTTACACGTACAACACAATACCATACCCAATAAAATAATATTTTTGTTGCAAGAAAAATGGATTCCACTTAAACAATATAAGCATTTGCATTTTGGTGGGTCACATAAAAAAATCAAATTTAAGTGCTCGGAAAGTGGACCTACTTATTGCTGTTATTCCAAACTTGGCCTTTGTCATAACATTGATTAGAACATCAAATTGTGAAATGGTTGGTTTCACTGTTTTCTTATTACACTGTGGCTTTCTTTAAAGGGAAGAAGATGGTTGTTAAGGGGAAAAAAGGATTTGAGATCTTGCACTCAAAGAAGATTCAATACTCACCATAACATATCTGGTTACCAGACATTGTTAAAACATTTATCAATACTTGAGTACACTCAAAAATAATTGAATTTAAAAAAATTTATTGGTGCTAGTTCTGTAATTTATATTGTAGGGGAGGTTCTGGTACAAGTGAACTCTCCTGAGGGTGTGAGCCTGAGGGTGATCGTAAACCTCAGGAGAACCCTCAAGCACAGGGACCTCCACTTATATATAAAGGGCTTCTCTCTTTCTTTCGTCCATGGGAACACAGGAACTTATAAAAATTAGGAGGACCCCCTGGCCCCTGGCATAAGGCAATAGGGTCCTTCTAGTAGCGGAGATCCCTCAAAATCCTCATAGAAATAAAAAGAGAGTTGTTTACAGGGCCCAGTGAATAGTTGCACCTGTCTAATGCTGGTCTGTCAAAACCATGCTGCTGTGCATGGTCAAGTATACTCACATTGGATGATGATTTCTTGGCAATGGACCCAGTACAAGATGGCTAGGTGTCTTTAGGCATGGATCCCCTCTCCATCCTTATCCTTTTTAAAGCCTACAAAAGATGACATAAACATGGCAAACTCGAAAGCCAAAAAAGGAACATCTAGGAACAATTGGCCAATCAGCCTGAAAATTGTGTGTAGAATATTAAGGACCTTCTTGGACTGGTGCCAAGTGAAACAGTAAATAATTCTTTAAATGAACCCAGATTTTTTAAGAACAAATAGGACAAGTAACATGCAAGAACTGTGTCTATTTGTATGAGGAGCACCCTGAGTGAAATCTTTGAGTGAAATCAGAGAATGATGTGTAAAAAAACTCCATATCTATCTATGAAGCAAGGTAGTTTGTTTTGTTTTGTCAAGCTGAGATCTCCCAAACCATGGCACTTAATGCTGTGCTATTGGTATTTTCAGAAAGCTTTCAATGAGTTAGGGTGCACAGACTTGGTTTGAGACTATTTGGAGCTACGGTGTGAAAGTTGTTGATTATTGAACCATTTTCTCAATGAAAACTAAGTTAAATCGAAATTGAAAACTGTATTGGAATTTGGGGGAGCTCTTGGTGTTCTTGGAAAGCCCTCAGGGAGTCAGATTTAATAGATTTTATTTCACAATTTTTAGAGCTAAGGTGTGGAAGATATTGTGACTTTTGAGTGGATTTTGTTGCTGAAAATTCAAATAAATTGCAAAAATTAGGTTTGGAAGGAAAAATCAGTGAAGCCCTTAATATGTTCACATCGCTGAATTTAGAAATTTTCAATTCCGAAAATGTGAACAATAAATAATGTGTTCACACTTGGGCCAATGGCACAAACTACACTCATTATTGTTAAAAGCTCTTTATAATCTGCATGTTATTAACATGCAACATGTAAATATTAATGCACTCAGTTAACCCTTCAAAACAATTAAAGGTGCCTATTCAAACAATCTCATTGGTCACAAATGTTTTCTTTGCATCTAGTTACAAGCCTATGATGCAATTATAATGTTTACTAAAGTTAACTCTCGAAAACAATGCAAAGCTGTAAATCTAACAATCTGATTGGCCATATAGTCTTCTATTTCATACCTAGGCATTCCCTTGACATCATATAATTGTGTATATTTTCTACACTAATCCTATAATCCTATGTTAAAAATTCTGACTTTGAATTTAGGAATATGGAGATTCAACTCTAGAAATGTTCTTCATGTCTTTATTGGCTGGGAACTCCTAGGATCAAGGCTTTCGCTGCTTGATTCAGGGGTGGCTTCTGACTCTACTATTTTGTCCTTTCATTTTATGTGTTTTGTTGGGGATAACTTTGGCCCCAATTCCTCCAATCATATCTTTTCCAACATGAGGGACTCCGGGTAGAGTGGTTTCACCCATATCCCTATTTTGGTGACAAAAGTGTCTCCCAATCCTCACCCATAACCATGGAAAATGAGACAGAATAATGTGAGAGACTATTTAGAATCAACCATCTCAATTAATCATTATAATGATCCAATTCAATCATTTTATTTTATAATGCAATTTACAAGCATTGGATCCTTTATATGTTTACTATAATACCTTGGCAGCCCAAAAAATGACATGTAGTGATCAATGTTGTGCATGTAAATGATTTAGGACTTACATTTTGTGTAAGTGTAAAAACAAATACATTTATATGGTTTTACATAGTCATGTAAAACAATGTAAGTGTAAAAGGAATACATTTACGTGATTTTACCCAGCTATGTAAAACAATGTAAAAAATGTGATTTCTATTTGGGGAGGGAGAGGGATTTCATAATGCTTTTGGTGATGGGCAAACCAAATGGTCCATTGCAAAAAAAGGAAAAAAAAGCCCCATCCAAACATTTGTGGTTTGGGATGCACCACAACAAATTAAACTAATTAGTATAAATCAACATAAATATCTAAGCTCTTATAAAAATTGAGACCAAAAAGGATGATAAACAAAGTTTAAAATAATTTTTTTACTCAAACAATGAGGTGAAGCATTCAAGATATTCCTTGGAATAGGATCACCATAGTTGTATATTGGTACAAAATGCTAATGTTCAGAAAATGTCAAAGTATCATATTTTTTGTGAAGGGCCAATCAAAATGGCCCATTGCAAAAATAAAGTTGAGCTTTGAGATGCACACACAACTAATTAATACAAATTTACAAAAAGGTATGGTCATTAAGAATATATGATATATACATTTACAATCACAGCACCGGTAATAATCCTAAGCAATATATGGATGTCGTACTTCATTCAAAATATGTTGAGCGAGCTATGGATGGAGATACTATTTTGAAATATATACCTTACATTAATCTCAAAGCACTCAAGTCAAGCACATGGCAGCCAGCCCAAAAAGTCTAAGAAGGAGTCAAGCAGATGATCAATCTACAGAGCCACTCATTAAGAAGGAGTCAAGCAGATGATCGATCTACAGAGTCACTCATCATTTCCACTCAATTTTCTACTGCATGTGAGGCACCAAATATAGTAGCAGTTAACTCTAGAGCCTAAACAATGCATCGTCACTGATCAGTCACTCGCAGTCATCACTTTAGTCGGTAAATTAGCCAAAGAGTTTCTCAGACTAAAATATCCCTTGTGGGTCTCACTTCATTGGTTCCCAGAAGAACCTTTATTTGTAGAGGCTGAAGTACACACAACACCCACCCATGGAGAGATTCCTTGTTGCTATTTTTATGGTAGCAACTGGGAATTTTGACATCTAGCTTGATGTCCTGTAAATTCTCCCTTCTCTTTTTTCTTATTCCTTTGTACATTTTTCAAATCTACCGTGTGTTTACTATTAAAGTTTTGCAGGGTTGCATCAAATTACTTGCAGTGTCTTGTTGACTCAAATCATCAGGATAGGATTCAAAGTTTATCAAAACCCTGCACAACTTTATTTATAAACACACTGCTGATTTGGGGAAATGTACAAAGGTATTAGAAAAGGGGAGAATTCAAAGGGCATCAATTTAAAACAAAACTAGATGTCAAAAGAATTTGTGGCCTGGGCTAATACCCCTTGCAAAGAACACTCTACCTATTTAATAAACAGGTTTAAAAAACTTGTGGCCATTTAATGCTAAATCTCTTTTGGGAAGTTAGACCTTGACGCAACAACACTTATTATGTTCTCTATGCAACATATTTTACTATGAATTTTTTCTGGAAAATTTGAGAATATTCGGGTAGAATTTTATTTTATTTTATTTTATTTTCACGTTTTGGTGAAACACTAAACCCTAAACCCAAAAAAGATGCACTGAGGACTGCTCTAAGGTTAATTCATATTAACCAAGTCCAAATTAAGATTTTTTTGGGGGGCAAATTTTTGCCAAATGGTGAACTTTTCAAAATGGCAAAAATGTAATTTTTTAGTTGCCAAACTTTCAAAAGAAATCTTTAAAAAATTAGATTGCCAGATTCTTCTAGTAGTTAGCCAAAAACATAAAAGGATATTCCATCAATTTTTTACTTTCATATTTGTGATTGCCAAATTTGGCTAGATTGTCTTATGGATGATAGCTAGGGCTTTTTTTTCAATTTTCAAAAATAGCTATCTTGGCTAGGAAGAAGCATTTACCATGACATGAATGGCTAGTTTGGTGAAATGTGTGCAACTTGGCTTTTTACTTTCAAGACATTTATATATATATAAATATGAAATATTTGGCTATTTAAAATGTGCAATGAAATTTAATTTGGCTATGCGTGTTTGGCCCACCTTAAAAAATTTAGGTGATTATTAAATGTTCTAAAAATCCTGCTAGCAATGAATAAATTCTTTAGGAGGAGATTTTTGCAATATGACTTGTGAGACAATTAAATCCTTAAACTACCCATTGCAACATTAAGCCTTCTCTTACATAATATAACTACACACATATCATACAATGCACAAAACAAATAACAAAATACACAAACTATGCCTCTTTGTTGACAGCTTGCTTATGGAAAAAATGAACCCCTAAACTGCCCATTGCAACACAAGTTGCTTACAATAGAACACAACAAATATACATACTATTCACAACAAAAAAAAAAACTTGTTAAACCTTAGTAGTTATTAACTTATAGCCACCATCAAAGAAACAAAATTCTTAGGAAACTAAGGGCCTAAGGTAAAAAATCAGACCTTAGTTTACCCAAACAAAAATTATGTCTCAAAGTTATACGCGTTTTAGATATAGTTCCAAGCTATAATTGCTTGTGGATATAAAAACTTCTAGTGTGTAAAATTGTTGAGCAAATGTATACAAACCACAAAGGTCTAAATGTGTTGTCAATCAATTGCGGGGTTTGGATTTGATGAAATCAAATTGTTGAAACACCTGTCATCCTCAATAAAATGAATAACTTAGACCATGGCAATTTTTGCCAATTTCAAATGTATTAGCAACTTTTGTGCAATAATTTGTGAAAAGGCTAGAAATCACCAAAGTCAACTCATAGGATTCATAATGTAAAGAGAACCCGTGGTATGTAACATTTTTTTTGTGTTGGTAACTTGAAAAATGACATTTACAAATCCAAAGACATAGAAGATAGGACTTATCATACTAAGGTTTGATCATGACTAATCCTCTTGGGGTAGCAATATTGGGTTTGAGCAATTAGCTTTGATTATCAACACTTGTAGCTTCATCAAAAAAGATGAAAATATAATTTGTTACGTTCATAGCTTCTATAATGGCTGCCTTGAAAATGTCATGCATTATTTCAGCCATGGACTAATCAATATTGTCACACTAGTGTTTATGTGGATAGTTCTTCATTTGAAGGAATTACAACAAACCTTTCATGTTTTCATATTCAAGCATCTAGGGCTTTCCTTCTTGGAGTAGGTAGAAAATTGTGGCAAATTGAATGACTTTTTTCAACCCTTAATGTCAAACACACTTTCCTCACTTCTAGAAACATAAATCATTTCATTTTTAACATGTTAACAATCCTTAGCATAGTAGAATGTGCCTCTAGGAGGACCATGCATGGGGGAAATAGTTTTCTTCCTACTAGCATGTTTACAAAGAAAATCAAACTTGGGAATGAGGAGTCTTTCTTTAGTCATAACCTTTTTGAAAATTTTGATTTAGTTCATAAGTTTTTTTTTTCCCCTTAAACTCGATTTCAATTTCTTTTCGGGTTCTTTTAGGTTCTAAAAATTTAAAAATCAAATTAATTTGGGATGGATTTCCCTAATTTATGACTAAAGTCTTCCTTTCATCCCTCATAGTAGTTTGGTTCATATTTTCAACAACATTGTTAGGGTTACATTGTTGATCAAATAAGCAATTTAAAACTTGAAGTTGCTTGGAGGTTTCAAAGGAGCCATGTTGATATTCAATTATAACTCAAAATTCATAGAAAACACAACAAATCCAAAAATAATCACTTGACTCAAGTAAGATACACTGAGTTAAAGGTTTTACTTGAATACTAGGCGAAAAATGTGTTTTGGTCCAATCTACAAAATGCACACACTAGTTGCATACAAAGTCTTAAGTCTAGATTCCAAACCTACAAAAATTTGTTTCTTGAAACTAAATCTTATGGACTGTTTTTTTGCATTTTTAAAACCTACAAAAACCATTGGTAGTCTATGCTTGCCAAATTTCTACAAGGACATAAAAAACTAAAACACAACACAAAATTAGAATGCACGTTGCACAACACAAAATTAGAATCCTCAACTAGACTTCTGAGTTTACATTTTGCACTTTGGTTTTTCATTTTGCACTATGAAATGTAGTCTTTTAATATTGTGTAACATGTGCATTTTGATTTTGCGTTTTGTAATAGTTTTTTATGTTACTCGTAAGGATTAGGGAATTGAAGATTGTTAATGGCTTTTCAAGCTTTTAAAGTGCAACGAAACATTTTATAGGTTTCAGTTTTTAAAAACAATTTGTAAATCTAAACATTGTATGTGTTTAAGTGGAGAGATAATGTGCTAGTGTCCATTATTGTGTGTTGTTGATTCAAGTTTTCCAACACTTGATTTTGGTATTGGAAAATTAGAAATACATGATATATGATGTCAATTCAAGTTCTTTGACATTTGAATCAGAAAATTTGGACAAACTATATACACACACCTATGACCTACAACTTCACGATCCAAACTTACAAAAAATTCATGAGTTAAAAGTAAAGCTAATTTAAAATTTGGACTTATAAATTAACATTGGTGATTGTAGCTCAAATCAACAAGGGGTGCAAGCAAAATATTTTTTACATATTTGTTACTTTGTTTTCTACTTGAAAATAATAATTAAAAAAATGTTTTAAACTTCTAACTTTCCTTTAGCATTTCAAAACAAATTGAACTTTTAGTTTTTTTCATGGGCATCTTTAGCTTCTTTCTAGCTTCTCAAAAAAATTTGTGTCATCTCAATTGGACTTGAAAAATTACCGCAAAAAATCCTTAACAATTACATCATTTTTTATGGGTTGAGCATGAATTTAGTTATGAAAAAAAATTCTAATAACTAAAAAAAATATGAGAATGTTCATCACATCAATATTTAGGTGCCTTAAAAAATTAAATACTTGCAAAAACATTTCACTTATTTTTAAGTACATAAACTTTTTTTCAAATTGTCACAAATTTTAGGCCCTATTCAAATATTTACAAGGAGTTTAAAAACACATGATTATAACAATTTAACTTTTGAAGTTCATGCAAACAAGAGTTAAAAAATAATGTATCTCAAAATAATATTATCATCCCCATAAAATCATTTACTTATTAATCCTTTCATCTAAAAACTCATGTATTTTGTTAATTACATTATTTTTTGTGTATATTTTATTGTGCTTTCACCCCAAGCCACCCCAAGCTACAATTCATCAAAGCCAGAAACCCTAAACATTTCTTGCAACAGTTTTTCTTTGTCACCAAACTCAACTTCATGACTTAAACAATGAACATTGAAAGCACAAGCACAATAATTACAAAATCTAGGGCAAGAAGCATACAAAATGAGCAAGCAATCAATGTTCATTTCTAAGGAGAGGGGTTAGCAACCTACAAGTGTGCGAAAGGTTCAACGATGGCAATGGCTCTCCCCATGTTGAACATTATAACGATTAGGCTTTAGAGATGTAGTAGTTGTAGTAGGTTATGTAATGGGGTCCTTTTGGCATCTTCAATGCTTATGGAATAGAAGTTTGTACAAAGGCTGCAAGGGTTAGGGCAACTATTTGTCATCGTTTATAATGATGTGTAAGTTTTATGGTGAAAAGACCATTTTTTTCAAGTTTTCTTTTCGTTCGTTCGTGTGGCCAGCCGTTGACCAATGGGGAATTTTGGTGATAATTCGCCAAAAATAAGAACTCTGATGATAACAACTTCAGATACATCCCAAAATTGAAAAAATAAACCACTGATCCACCAAATTGGAGGTTCCATCTTACTGGGTGGGCCACCCAGTAAAATCTTATCTAGCCAAAAAGTATATAACGACAACACTTCGCTCCCTCGACAAAAGTTCCCGTTTTCGCAGCGGACAAGCTTGGCTTTTATTTGCTTGCGGTATGAGGTTTTCCCTCACCGGTGACAGCATTAACTCTTGGTTGAAGATGCGAATGATGATGAATCATTACACTCGAAACTGTTATACCTTCTTTGGTCATAATTAGTCGAGGAAACAGACCTAATTCGTCTTCAAGCTTGAGGTTTTTGTGTTTTAAGCCAAAAGAAAAATTTCTGTTGACTCGAGTGACGATTTTGTTTCGTCCGGAGTTTTTTTTTTTGTTGAATTCGTTCTTAGGAACATACTCAGGCGGCCTGCCAACAACAACAATAACAACAAAGAAGACGTCTCGAACCTGTTCTTACAGCAACAATCATGACCAGCTCCGGCATGCTAGAGGTGTGATCACTCAAGACTTAAGCACACTGGCTTGCTAGGTAGCTGGATCTTCTGGTTTGCATTTTCATGTTTTCTTGATTCACAGTGTGAGCTGCATCGTCTTGAGCGGAACAATTTCCAGATTTGTCGAGAAGAACTTGAATTTCCCCTATGCAAACATGAAATGGTTTGTTTGACAATGGGAAAATGCAATGATCCTTCTGTTTCACAATGGGAAAATTAGAATAAAACTTTGAAATATTGGTCCCCACGATTCCCCTGCAGAACTTTCGCTATTTTTTGTTGATTCAACTTTTGATTCGTCAGAGGTTTCCACTATTTTCTCTACAAGGAATGCCAGAAAAGTTTCGGGGAATAATTATTTCCAGATTTGTCAATTTCACTGCAGTGTAGAGCCATGAATATGGACTTGTATATATTACTGCGCACTAGAGGTTGGTTTCTTCTCACATATAAACGATCACCCCATGGAGCATCCACCTCGTTGTCATGTTTTGAGAGTTGGTGGATCTGCTTCAGGGGTGTTTGGAATGGTATCATGAGAGTAGTGTGATCGTTGTACAGATTCTAGAACTCAGATCACTTGTGTGTGCTTGTTAAATGTGCAGCTGTACTATGGTTCTAACGTCTATCACAAGGAGCCCAATTGGTTTTACATGGACGGTACTAGGTACCCAGCTGACGACCAGTACGCGTATCAATCTGTCGACCCCCAGTACTACGCGGGCGCCTACCCTATGCAGCAGACTCGTTACATGAGTCCAGTGAGTATGTATGGCTTTTCATGGTCTTCAGTACTTGATCTAGTTCATTTGGGCAGTCTTGATCATGCAATATTTGTGGTTTTTCAAGAGAGCAAATAGATATGGTCTGACCTCGAAGATCAGTTGCTGATCATGAACTTGGAGTGCAGCTGAATATTATAGAAATTTAATCCCGGCCATTGCCAACACGAGGACTTCGTCAATATTTTGAAACGACGACTTAGAATTGTTTTTGGAAACACCTTGCAATTTGACCTTCGGTTCTATCGATCGTGTGCAGGTAATTGAAATCAGGTGCTGCAAGGAATGCGAGGGCAGATTATGGAACTTTATTAGACATTTGCCTGGTAAGCTTGCTGAACGTCGGAACTCCAACTAGCTCCAAGTCGAATATCACAAGAAACTTTTTTGGCATCCCCTGTAGGGAAAAGAGTGAAAAAAACCTCTGACGAATTACAGTTGAATTTAAACAAAAACACACGGAAATCTCTGCAAGGGAAATCCTGGGACCGATATTTCAATGTTTTTTTCTAGTTTTCCCATTGTAAAACAGGGGGCGGATCATGTATAATTTTCCCATTTTCAAACAAACTATTTCATGTTTTGCATAGGGGAAATGCGAGTTCTTCTTGATGACCCCACAGGGAATCCTAAGAAAAATTCTTGCTTGAGAAAATCAACCAGCTGGACATCTATGCATTTTTGCAACTGTACTCTTGTTGCAATCACGTGCAAGCGGCCCAGGATCAGCCCATTGTGATATGTGCAGCTTGAAAAACAAATCATGCGTCTCACTTAAAGCTGCTGAAACGCTCAGGCAGTCAAGCTGCAATATAAGTACTATGATCTTCCGATGAAAACTCATGAAAGTATACAGAGCTTGAATCAATTGTGATCATGTTGAAAATTAGTGAAAAGATTTGAGCTTTAGGGGTGTGTGCTCAAGAGTTAAGAATTATATGAGTTCCTGATCATTTTCTTTGCTGCATTCTGCAGGTGTGGACAGTGTGATGTCCGACCGATATCACGAAAAGCTGATAGTCTTCGGCAGTGCGAATCCTGAGGTGGTGCTTCAAGCTGTGAGGCACGCCAAAAACCATTACCCTGGGCACCACCACCACAACAGCTTCTGGCCACGAATTCTTCGCAATGCGTTTCGACGTTCCAGCTTCGGCAGCTTATACGACATGCACTATTATAACAACACCCGACATGCTGCTGCAGCTCCTTCTTGGAGATATAGTCCGAGGAAGCTCATGTATGGCCCCGATTCCTATGGAGCAGGTCGCGGTGCATCCCACTGGAGCCCATACCAACCATATAACAACTACTACAATTCAAATGGCAACATCTATTACTAAGACATAGATCAGCTACAACTTCTGACGATCATTGATGAGTGATCAATATTGGAGGACAGGATCAAACATATTATCTTGAATTTCTTCTCATCTGGTGCTGTAGTCACATTAAAACCTACCACAATAAGTGAAACTAGTGCTCTATATAAGCACTTTTTCTAACCAATCCCAAGAACTGTCACATATCGTCGTCCTGACTAGCAAACTTGCTGAATTTTAAGCAGTCACCTCAGTGGACAGGTGTGGCTCCTTTTTATCTTGTTTGCACCAAAGTAGCAAGTTGTACAATTCAAAGATGCAGGACTTTGATGTGAGCTGAAAACTGCATATTTTCGGTCTACATTGATGTTATGCTTCTAGTAGGTGAGTATATGGTTGCCGTGTAGTAGGAAGTAATTGCAGGGGTGTTTGCGGATGGTTGGTTGCTTACCCAGGCTGTGCTACATATCCAAGGTATTTCAAGGTTCTTTGTGATTTGGAAATACTGTACCAAACCGGCAGTAGAGACCAGTTCAAGGACTGCAATGATCAAACATTGCTGCACAGGTTGGTCAAGAGTTCATGGTAATCAGGACCAGCATCACGTGCACTGGAGTGCTCAGCAAATTTGTACAATATTGAACAACCATCAGATTTTGTGTAATGGAGTCAAGTTTTGAAAAAATCTTGGCTACAAATACTGTTATGTCGTGTACTTGGCAAAAGACTTCAACTCTAGATTTGGCTTTTTGAAGAGAAAGTCTTTCTGAACTTATTGTATTTGAGAGATGCAAAACTTGCAAGTTACCACAAAATTTCTGGACACTCTATTCTACTTTTGAGGAGAAATTATTTTCTTTGTGTTGTAAATGTGAAGATTTCTCATTTCTAAAGGCTCTCGATTTGTATCTACTATGGTAGGCCATGTTCCACATTAGGCTACACATCATAGAAATCAAAAGAGAAAATAAAATGCATTGGGTACATGATCAAACTCTCAATCTCCAGCAATGAAAATTTCTGGCCTATACAATCCTATTTTTTTCACACCAAACCCACAGATTATAAGACTAATAAAAATTGCCCCACTTACTAAAGCAATAATTTGATCCATAAATTAAGTGAGTCTCCATGTCAGACATTTTTTTTTATCAGGCATGCTCATGAGAGTCCCTATAAGGATAAAAGAAACTGGATCAAGTTGTAGCTAGCATCCATCGTTAGTATTAGCTGTGTTCCTTTAAATTAATTTTCAGATCCCTGCTTGACTAAGTGGTGCTTTAAAAGAATTTGAATTCCTGCACTTGGATAGGGGTTGGAAAAGAGGTTGAATGAGTGACACAATTCATGAGAGTTAGGGCCAAACTAACCCTAAACCAAAGTTTTTGGTTTAGCCCTCACCCTAAATTGCTTTTACATAGTTTCAACCAGCTGCCTCAAATTGATAAAATAGATTCTGCAAAGATGGGCAGGTCCGTGACTCTCTTACAAACATTTGATGGGATTTAGTGATGATAGGAGGGAGCAAATTAACTGCAATGTGAGTACAGGACTTTTTGTAGAGTAAAGGTCTACCCCTTTGTCTCTTCCACAAAACTTGGTCGTCATAGGTTCAAAATTCAATTTCCTTTTCTGAAATATTTGTTTTCAAATTACTTCAAATACAATACTAGAATCTAAGTTCATAAAATAACAATTGATAAATTAAGCCTAACAATTACAATCTAACATTCAACATGACTTGTGTGAACAAAAACAGATGTTGAAGTAGATGTTGCAAATCTTGTTTATAGTTTATATGGATGTTGGTTGATTTTTCTTTTTTCATAACTGGTGGGGCTAACTGGAGGGGTGAGGCTTTTGTGAGTTTTTTTTTCCTATTGTACGCAAGCTATCAAATAACTAGATTTTGAAAAAACTTTGACTCAGCTAGTATCAATCTGTTTGTTTAAGTGATGCCTTTGTTTATCAATCTTTCAAGTGTTTTTTTTTAATAATACCCATCTTTTATGTGTAAGTGTTGGTTTTGAAATGTTTGACGTATACACAACTTGATAACAATTTAAAATAATGTCAAGGTAGTTCTTTTCTAGATGAAACTTGTCCCTTCAAAAAGAAAATCTTCATTCCATCTGTAGTCTTACACATCTCCTAATTATAAACACACATTGGTCAAATTCAAGTAAAAAAGGATCTAAAAGTGGAGCTAAAATTGAAAAAATAGAACAAATTAAAAAGTAACAAATCAATCATATTAATGTTAAAGGATTCAAGAACCTATTGAGACACAACATGAAAGGTATCAATAAGTTTTTGGTTTTCATCAAAATAATGCATTTTCATAATGATCTCATATCACAAACTTCCTATCTTACAATTTGATAATGAAAGTCATGTATAATTCACAATGTATGTGTGCAAAATTATATGAAAACATTTCATCTTCTTTACATGTGCATTCTGCATACATGTTTTAGACACATGCTATTCATGTGCAAAAAATACAAACTCATGAAAAAATAAAATTCATCATTTTCACTACAAAATTGTGAGATAAAAAGTTTGCAATGCATCAGGTCTCTGCAGAATATATTCTATCTGGTTTTTGATATTTATCTAATTCTTAACCGATAGAACCTATATGTCAATTAGGAATATCCTACCCTTAAACCCTTATTGATAACAAATCATTTTCTTAATAATTGACCAACACTGGTTTATACACACAAAATCAAAATGTCATTATCATGAAAGTTTTGGGAGCTTGTGAAATCTCAAAGATATCAACAATTTGGAACCCTTGCAACAAGCCTTTCCTTCTGGGCAACAAGGAAAGGCAAAGCATGCCCCAGCTTTGCACATCACAAAGTCAAGGAACAAGTAGAGTTGCAATAGTGAAGAACAAACATATCAGCTCAAAACATCAGCCAATCCTATTTTCCACAAGGGACAAAAGACCCAACAATGCACATGATTCTTGGTGCTCAAAGAGTTAGGGCTCTAAGGGTCTCAACTAGTGATGAGTTTTTTCTGGAGCACTGGGTCTCCTCAAGTGATCATGATAACTGCAAGTTCATATCCTACGACCTTAACCCAACAGCTTTCCTGCAATCCCCAGTTGCAACATCTAACCTAAAGGAGTTCTCCCGCATAGGTACAGGCCCCAGGATTTAACATTTGAGGATGCCAAATATTAAATCCAAATGGTCCCTTTCAGAAGAATAGCTTTAATACCACGGCCCCTCCATTAGAGTGGGCCATTTGGATCTCTTCCACATTCCAGCACAACATTTCAGAGCTCTAATCACACAAAATGGCCCATACTGAGAAGCAATTACAACCTGCAATAGCCAAGCTCACTGAAAGGAACTCTTCCATGTAGCCAGTCCAAAATTGCAGGGCACTAAAAGACAATAAATATCAAATATTGTACCTTTGTACAAAGCATTAACTTCAAGGTAGCCCACCCTAAACCCTAAACTTCTTTCCTTGCAACTTGAAAGTTTTCTTCTTTCCTTAAAGTGTCTTCATGGGGAGCAACATAATGGCTTGATTTTTCTGTCACGAATTTTGGCCATTCTGCAAAAAATGTTTTCAAAAATGAATACTTGCACTGCATATGGGATCAAATTGTGATGTTGCTTATCATTAGGTCAAAAGTGATGAATTTTTTTTTCCAAGTCTATGAACTCCCCGAATTATGGGGGTCATATTTCATTCATTTTAAAACTCTTTTAAGTGACTTAAAAGTGCTACAAGTGCACCCTCTAATGCTTTACAGTTTGTTTCTAGACTTCAAAAACAAAAGATCATTATTGAGAGAGAGGGAGACCTTCAATCAGGCACTCAATGTTCAATCATCAATTTGGTTACCCTAACACTCTTAGTAATGGAAATTCCACTTAAGCATAATGAAGCAATAAATGAATGAACACACAAAAGATCAAATGTTTTTTATCACCCTTTTATGCATAGCTTAATGAAAATTATTTTTTAAAAATAGGAAAAAAAAAAAATGTATTCTTGTTTTGAGAGTGCAAAGTTCACACTCTTTATTTTAGGAGTACCAAAAGTTTAAGTTGTTTTAGTCATCAGTCAATCAAAGAGGCTCATTGCAAAAGAATTATTTCTTTCGTGTGCCATCCCCTCAATTAACTAAAAATGAATCACACAATACACATTACATCTTCATAATTTTGTTATTGGGACATTTTGGGAACCCATTGAGAAGGTAAGGGAATTCATGGAACACCATGAGAACCATTTGAGAGATTAGTGAGAATTGTAAATTCCAAAAAATTCAAAATCATTTTGAAATTAACTTTGAAATCATCCCCAAGCAAATAAATAAATAATGGTAGGAATCTAAATTTAAGAAATAGAAGATGATTTGTAGATTTAATCATTTGGCTACAACTACTTTTCACCATCCTAATCCTAATTTCTAATGTTGTAATTCACTATTGCAATTTACAAGCCCCAATTTTATCTTGGAGAAGATTTTTGTCCACACTTCAAAAACTAATATCAAAATTTCCCACCTTTTATCCCTTTATTGTATCAGGTGATTTGGATGTGAATGTCCTCAATTGACATTGCTCCAAAATCAACATAATTATTTCAATATATGTTTATTAGTAAACTGAAATTTTCATCAAGTAAAATGATATAACATGATTCACAACTTGACCATGTGTGATTTTAAATTGCTTGTTTGCATAATCACTACTAGGAAATGTGTCCTAGTTCATTCTGGGTTTCACTAGATTTTTGAGTGAATTTGGACATTTTCACCTAGTGAAATTTTTAACCCCTTAGTGAATAGGGACCAATTGTTACGGACAATGATTTGTTTCACTAAATGTTTCGTTAGTACCTAGTGGAACAAGGTTATTTTCAACTGAAATACAAATTTATCAAACCATTCACTTGCTAGTTAATTAACTAACCAATATGAAAATTAATTAAATTTTAATTATTTAATATAAAATATTATTGATAATTTCATGATTTTTAAAACCTATTATTTATTGACACATGTCACTCCTTACGCTAGGTTAAAAACCTAACCTAGGTAGGTAGGTAGGCCATGTAATCAACCTAGGCACCTAGCCTAGGAATTTGATAGGAAAATATTCAGTCAACATACCATTATTGACCACACACAACACCACCCATGAAGTTTGATCCCTTGACCTTTGGAATGGGGGCAAACGCCCTTACCATCAAGCCATCACATTTATTATGATAATATGTTACATTACATTTTATTTATCAAATACTTCATATTAAACATTACAAAAACATAAACTTTGAAAATTCATATTTTATTGAGATTTTGTTCAAATGAAATGATTCGAATTTTTTTTTAAAATTCAATAATGTACATAATTACATTTATTTCTGTTTGAAAATTTAAAATCATTTGAACAAAAAAAAAGTTGAATATCATTATTCAATAACATTTCAATGACCATTCTTTTGAAAAAAAGAAGTTTAATAAATGGATTTTTTTTTTGTTAATATAATAATACTACCTATGTTAAGCTACTTTCAATTATTATATGAATATTTTTCATTAATTTAAATTATTTCACCCTACATTATTTACGACTATTTATGGTTATTTTTGATTATTTTTGGTTATTTTTGGCTATTTCACCTTAGGCTACTTTTGGTTATTCTAAGTTATTTTTGACTATTTTAACTTATTTCAATTTAGGTTATTTTCAACTATTGTAAGTTTTTTTTATTATTCTACCTTATTTTTGGCTATTTTAGATTATTTCAATTTAGACTATTTACAGTTATTATAAATTACTTTTGGCTATTTTAACTTATTTCACCTTAGGCTATTTTCAACTATTGTAAGTTTTTTTTTCTATTCTATGTTATTTTTGGCTATTGTAAATTATTTCAATTTAGATTATTCGTATCTATTAGAAATTATTTTTTACTATTGAAAGTTATTTTACCTTAAATTATTTTTGTTTATTATAAATTATTTCACCTTCAATTATTTTTGGAAATCTTAAGTAATTATAATATATGGCTATTGGTTGTTATTTTATTAGTGTTATTGGTGGTTATTAATGGCTATTGGTACCTATTTTATTTGTGGCTATCAATGTTTTTTAGTGGTAATTTTATTAATAGTTATTGGTGGTTATTCTATTAATGGCCATTAATAGTTATTCTATTGGTGGCTATTAGTGGCTATTATATTAATGGCTAATAATGGTTATTCTATTATTGGTTACAAATGGTTATTTTATTAATGGCTACTAGTGGCTATTTTATTAATGGTTATTCGTGATTAATCTATTAATGGCTATTGGTGGTTATTTTATTAATGGTTATTCGTGATTAATCTATTAATGGTTACTGGTGGTTATTTTATTAATGGGTATTCGTGACTAATCTATTAATGGCTATTTGTGATTATTCTATTAATAGCTATTGTTGGCTATTCTATTAATGGTTATTCGTGATTAATCTATTAATGGCTATTGATGGCTATTTTATTAATGGCTTATTGGTGGCTATTCTATTAATGGTTTATTGGTGATTATTATATTAATGGTTTATTGGTGATTATTATATTAATGGGCTATTGGCGGCTATTATATTAGTGGCTATTGGTGGCTATTCTATTAATGGTTTATTGGTGATTATTATATTAATGGTTTATTGGTGATTATTATATTAATGGTTTATTGGTGATTATTATATTAATGGGCTATCGGTGGCTATTATATTAATGGCTATTGGTGGTTATTCTATTAATGGTTGTTGGTGGTTATTTTATGAATGGTTATTAATAATTATTGTATTATAAGTTATTGTTGGTTATTATATGTTATATTACAACTATTGGTGATTATTGTATTAAAAATTATTGTTTGATATTCTATGTAATAATATCATAGGCTATTGGTAGTTATTATATTGTAGGGTATTTAAAATTATTTTTCATAGGTTATTATTTTTTATTCTAAATTATTTTTACCTT